>Ga0326728_10000427_pt1 | contig 165291 bp, 138 predicted proteins | sample MB3enrmetagenome_FD_207602 | JGI IMG/M metagenome (GOLD analysis project Ga0326728, IMG submission 207602) | Lab enriched peat soil microbial communities from McLean, Ithaca, NY, United States - MB31MN | ecosystem: Environmental > Terrestrial > Soil > Wetlands > Peat | place: USA: New York... | reverse complement strand
CGACCCATCAACAGTTGTCCGAGCAGGAACAACTGGCGACGGGTGTCACGCCCGATTACGTGCGGATCTCCGCCGGGATCGAGCATATCGACGACATTCTGGCGGACATCGAGCAAGCGCTCGGGAAGGCTTGAGGTGAACCATGGCTAGAACATTCGACGATATAACGAAGACGATCGGGAATACCCCTTTGGTGAGGCTTAACCGCCTCACCGCCGGGTCCGAGGCGACGGTGTACGCCAAGCTGGAATCCTTCAACCCCCTTTCCAGCGTGAAGGACCGGTTGGGACTGGCCCTGATCGAGGACGCGGAGAAACGCGGGCTCCTCAAGAAGGACACAGTGATCATCGAGCCGACCAGCGGCAACACGGGTATCGGCCTGGCTTTTATCGCCGCGGCCAAGGGATACCGGCTGATCCTCACCATGCCAGAGACCATGAGCCTGGAAAGACGTCAACTCTTGAAGATCTTCGGGGCTGAATTGGTCCTGACCGAGGGTCCCAAAGGCATGAAGGGGGCCGTGGAAAAGGCGGAGGAGTTGGGTAAATCCACGCCCAACAGCTTCGTGCCCCAGCAGTTCAATAACCCGGCCAACGCCGAGATCCACCGCAAGACCACGGCGGAGGAGATCTGGAACGACACGGACGGGAAGGTGGACATCCTCATTTCCGGGGTTGGGACCGGGGGGACGATCACGGGAGTGGCGGAGGTGATCAAGAAGCGCAAGCCCTCTTTCAAAGCCATCGCGGTGGAGCCGGACGCCTCACCGGTATTGTCGGGAGGCGCGCCAGCCCCCCATAAGATCCAGGGGATCGGGGCGGGTTTCGTGCCGAAGGTCCTCAACGTGGGGATCATCGACGAGATCATCCGGGTGACCAACGACGACGCGGGCGAGACGGCGCGCCAGGCGGCAAAACAGGAAGGCATCCTGGTGGGTATTTCCAGCGGAGCGGCACTTTGGGCGGCCTTGAAAGTGGCCCAGCGCCCCGAGAACAAGGGAAAGACCATCGTGGTGGTCCTGCCCGACACAGGGGAGAGGTACCTGAGCACATGGCTATTTCAATAAATTCTTTTTTGAGCCAGTCCGTCAACCGTACCGTCCCAGTGAGGACGGTACGGCTTCACGGCCCGAGGGACTTCCGTTTTACGGAAGAGGCATTGCCGCCCGTTGAACGATACCAAACGCTCGTGCGCGTCACGGCGGTCGGTATATGCGGGTCGGACCTCCGGCGGTATGAAACGGGAACGTCGCCCAGTTCGCCCTCGTCCAATCCCCTCGTGCTGGGACACGAGTTCGCCGGGATCGCCCAAAACGGTCCTTTCCAGGGACATTTGGTGGCGGTCGATCCGGCGGTGACCTGCGGTGTTTGCGAATGGTGCCTTCGGGGCGACGTTAATTTATGCCCGGAGGTACGGTTCGCCGGGACGAATTCGGACGATGGAGCGCTTCGTGAATATTTCATTTGTCCGGACCGATGCCTTCACCCCCTCCCGGATGGGATCTCGGCGGGCGGGGGAGCCGTCCTGGAGACCCTTGGGGTCGCCCTCCACGCCCTTGATCTGGGCAGGGTGGGACTGGGAACCACGGTGGCCGTGTTGGGATGCGGCCCCGTGGGACTCCTGGTGGTTCAGGCGGCCAAAGCTAGGGGGGCCAGGACAGTATTCGGCATCGAAAAACTTCCCCATCGTTTGGCGGCGGCGAAAAGATACGGCGTCGATCTGGCCATCTTGGCCAAGGAAGGCCTAGAAGCGGACGCTGTGGCGGAAGCCACGGCGGGAAGGGGAGTGGATGTGGTCGTGGAGGCTTCGGGGGACCCATTGGCGGTCGATACCGCTATCAAGGTTGTCCGTCGGGGAGGCCGGGTCGTGCAAGTGGGTATCCCCTCCAGCGGCCGAACCAGCTTTAACGCCACCTTGTCCCGATCCAAGGGCCTTACCTTGCTGGTCGCTCGGAGAATGAGGGAAAAATACGCTGAAGCCATCCAATTGGTGAAGGACGGAAATGTGGATGTGGAATCCATCGTCAGCCATCGATTCCCGTTGACCAAGACCGCGGAAGCTTTCGAGCTGGCCGTCCGGCGGGGTGGCCTAAAGGTCGTGGTCGAGCCTTAAGACGAAAAGTTCTTAAACGCGAGGGATGAAGGGAGACTGGGACATGAATCTGGAACTTGGGCAATCCACCTCGTTGAGCGGGCTTCTGGAAACGGAAGACCTGGAAGTCATCGTGTCTCAATTGAACGTCGCCAGGCGGGAATGGCGCGAGAAACATGGGCGCAAAAGGGAACGAGGAGGCCGGGAACTGCCGTCCCGTCAGGTGCTGGGCTACGTGGTGGAGTCCTTGAGCGGGGCCTTGTTCCCCATGAGGCTGGGGCCGCCCGATCTGAGGGCCGAAAGCGAGGACTTTTTCGTGGGCCATACCCTGGACCTGGCCTTGGGTTCTTTGGCTCACCAGGTGCGGTTGGAACTGGCTTATACGGCGAACCGGGAGGGAAAACCCGAGGAGCATTTGAACGAACGGACGGGACGCATCATCAAGGAATTCGCGGAGTCCCTGCCGGGAATACGACGCACGCTTGACAGCGATGTTTGGGCCGCCTTCCAGGGGGACCCGGCCGCCCGCACCGTGGACGAGGTCCTTCTTTGTTATCCGGGTATCCGCGCCGTCATCCATTACCGCCTGGCGAACCGGCTCTATCTGGCGGGCGCCACATTGTTGGCCCGCATGATCGCCGATATCGCCCATTCGGACACGGGGATCGACATCCATCCTGGCGCGCAGATCGGCAGCGGCTTCTTCATCGACCACGGGACCGGGGTGGTGATCGGAGAAACGACCGTGATCGGGGAAAGGGTGAGGCTTTACCAGGCGGTGACTCTGGGCGCCAAGCGCTTTCCGGTGAAGGAATCGGGCGAATTGGTGAAAGGCCTTTTGCGTCATCCGGTGGTCGAGGACGACGTGGTGATATACGCGGGCGCGACGATCCTGGGCCGTATCACGATTGGAAAAGGCTCCACTATCGGCGGAAACGTCTGGCTGACCCAAAGCGTCCCGCCTGGAAGCACCGTCACCCAGGCCAACGTTCTGCAGGCGGAGATGGAAGGCGGGTTGGGGATCTAGTTTTTAGAGCGGTCAAAGGGGGATGCCATGGAAATTAAAGTCGCGATCGTGGGTGCCGCGGGAACGCTGGGCAAGCAGCTGGCCGCCCATTTCCAGGAAAGCGGAAGATCGATCCGGGCGCTGGTCCGGACACCGGAAAAGATGGGGGGGATATTGACCGGTCGGTCGGAGGCCGTTCCTTGCGACTTGTTAAGGATCCCAGGGTCGCTCTTGACCGAATACCTGAAGGGGTGCGATGTGGTCATTCACGCGGCCACCCAATTGCCCCTGCGCGCCAGGGAAATACGGGATTGGGAACCAACCAACCGCCTGCGAATGGAGGGAACCAGCCGTCTGATCGAGGCGGCCTTAAGGGCGGGAGTGGGGTATTACATCCAGCAAAGCACGGTTTCAGCCTATATCAACGGGGGGGAACAATGGCTGGATGAGAACACACCTTTTGATATATCCCCCGCCAGGGCCGTGATGACCCTGGCGGTGGCCGATATGGAAAGACGGGTGCGGGAAATACCGGTCCAAGAGATGCAATGGTCCATTCTTCGGATCGGCCAATTGGTGGGCCCGGGAACGACCGAAGTAAGTTTGGCGCGCGATCTGGAAGAGGGAAGGGCGGTGGTATCGGGAAATGGAAAACATTTTTTTTCACCGGTCCACATCGTGGACGCGGCGTCGGCTTTTGTCCAAGCGGCCCGGCGGCGGATCGGCCAAAGGGTCTTGAACATCACGGATGAACCGATCAGGTTCGGGGACTACCTGGATCATCTGGCGGACCGTTTGAGGGTGACCCGCCCCCACAGGGATCCTACCCAGGCCAAGGTCTTGTCCCAACGTTGTACCAATGAGGCGGCGAGGAAAGCTTTGGATTGGGTCCCCTATTGGGGGCTCCATTTGGATGAAAAGATAAGGATCGGGGTCTAAGAGAGAAAAGATTGGAAGTTGGTTTGGTAGGAAATAAATTTCGTGGAGGATGAACATGGCAGAGGTAATCGAAGCACGCAGTACCCTGGGAGAGAACGCGGCGACACAGCTCGCCAACGTCACCAAGACACACGCCCAATGGGGCGGCATCACCCCTCGCTGGTTGGTGCCTTTCCTGCAATGGGTACCGGTGGAGTCGGGTATTTTCAGGCTGAATAAGGTCAAGGAAAAGGGCGGGGGCGAGGACGTGGAATGCAGTCCCCGGGGCGACGCGGACCTGCCCGAAACCTTCGTCAATTACGATGAGAACCCCAAGGAACTATGGCTTAACGCGGTCACTTCGGTCCTTCATGTCCAAACCCGTGTTTCGGACCTCTACAGCAAACCCATCGACCAGATCCAGGAACAATTAAGGCTCCTGATCGAGAAGGTCAAGGAACGTCAGGAAAGCGAGCTCATCAACAACAAGGACTACGGTCTTATCCATAGCGCGATCGACTCCCAGAGGATCAAAACCCGCAAAGGGGCGCCCACGCCGGACGACCTGGATGAATTGATCACGAAGGTCTGGAAGGAGCCGTCCTTCTTCCTCGCCCATCCCAGGACCGTGGCCGCTTTCGGCCGGGAATGCACCAGGCGGGGGGTGCCTCCGCCCACCGCCAACCTTTTCGGGTCCTCGTTCCTGACCTGGAGGGGAATTCCCATCGTGTCGAGCGACAAGGTGAAGATCGATGATAAAAACAAGTCCAGTATCCTGCTGATCCGAACTGGTGAGAAGAAACAAGGCGTCATAGGCTTGTTCCAACCCGGCCTGCCGGGTGAGGTGAGCCCCAGCTTGTCGGTCAGGTTCATGGGGATCAATACCAAGGCCATCGCGTCCTATCTGATCTCCCTTTACTGCTCATTGGCTGTTTTGACCGATGATGCCGTGGCGGTCTTGGAGGATGTCGCAGTGGATCAATACCATGAGTACAAATAATACAGGGACCGATTCCCCTTTCAGGGATTTCGCGCCGAACGCTGAGGTGATCGCGAGGCTGGCTAACGAGTTCTTCTCCAGCCTTCCGGGCCAGAGTCCGCCTTCAGCCCCTTCGGGGGTATCGGCCCTTTCGGGACAACCGCCCGTTCCGGTTTTGACACCCGATCTTTCTCCCTCGGCGGCGGTGCCTTCGATCGGACCGGGGGCGCCAACCGGTTCGGCAGCAGGTTTACCGGGTGGAACGGGAACATCATTCCTGGGAATCCAGGAATTAGCGGCCATTCCTTCAGGACTGGGATCAACCGCCCATGATATCCAGGTCCCCCGGGAGTCGGGACCTCAGGTTTCTTTCCCTTTTTCAGACCCTTCCTTGCCGACGGGATTGGATGCCAGGGCTTTTTCTTTCCCTGAGCTCTTTCCCGTATCCAAAGGGTCCAAGGGTGAGACCGATGGACCCGTGGGATCGAGCGGGGCTCCACCACCCGGATCGTTCCAACCCGGGCCTGAAGCCGCGCCCTCTGCGGAAGGAACGCCAGCCAGCATCCCGGCGGGGGCCGGGACAGGGGGTAACCCGAACCTCGGTTCTCCGACGAAGCTTAACGGTGACTTACCGCCCCAAAGCGCCATCCCCTCGACTTTTGACGCTTTTTCATTCGCGCCTGTCACTTTGGAAGGGGGTTCCGGCGGTCACCCTTCATTTGACGCGGTTTGGTACAAACGGGATTTCCCCATTCTCCAGCAAAAGGTGAACGGGCGTCCGCTCGTCTGGCTGGATAACGCGGCTACGACACAAAAACCCCAGGCTGTCATCGACCGTCTGGCTTATTTTTACGCCAATGAAAACTCCAACGTGCACCGGGCCGCCCATACACTGGCGGCGCGCGCTACGGACGCCTATGAGGGCGCCCGGGAAAAGGTCCGCCGGTTCCTGGGGGCTTCTTCCGCCAGCGAGATCGTTTTCGTACGGGGGGCGACCGAGGCCATCAATCTGGTGGCCAAGGCTTGGGGTGCGCAGAACATCGGCGAAGGTGACGAGATCGTCGTGACTTGGCTGGAACACCACGCCAATATCGTCCCCTGGCAGCAGTTGGTGAACGAAAAGAAGGCGAAACTCAAGGTCGTTCCCGTGGACGATCAGGGGCAGGTCCTCCTGAACGAGTATGAGAAACTTTTGACCTCCCGTACCAAACTGGTTTCGGTGACCCAGGTTTCCAACGCATTGGGCACGGTGGTTCCGGTGAAGTCGATAGTGGAGATCGCCCACCGTCGTGGGATCAAGGTATTGGTCGACGGGGCCCAGGCCGTGTCCCATGGACGGGTGAATGTGGCGGAACTGGACAGCGACTTTTACGTTTTTTCTGGCCACAAAGTTTTCGGCCCCACGGGCATTGGCGTCCTTTATGGCAAGGAGGAATTGTTGAATTCCTTCCAGCCCTGGCAAGGGGGCGGGAATATGATCGCCGACGTGACTTTTGAGAGATCGATCTTTCAACCGGCCCCTGGCAGGTTCGAGGCGGGAACGGGAAACATCGCCGACGCCGTCGGCTTGGGGGCGGCCCTGGATTATTTGGACCGGGTCGGTCTTGAGAACGTCGCGCGGCACGAGCATGAACTGCTGGTCTATGGTACCCGTTTGGTGAAACGGATCCCCGGATTGCGGATCATCGGCACGGCGCCCGAGAAGGCGGGGGTACTTTCCTTCGTCATCGACGGGTTCAGGAACGAGGATGTGGGCAAGGCGCTGGACCGGGAGGGGATCGCGGTCCGTTCGGGACATCATTGCGCTCAGCCGATCCTGCGCCGCTTCGGTCTGGAAGGGACCATTCGAGCCTCCCTGGCTTTCTACAACACGATCGATGATTTGGACGCTCTGGAAGACGCCCTCTGCCGCATCGTGGGGGCGAGGGTACCTACCTCCCGATGATCGTTCAAAGAATACCGGATAAGCCGTAACCTTCAGCGTTTGCTGGGTTCCATAAAATTGGGAGGAATTAGGTATCCCCCAAATCGGGACTCGAGATAGGGGACGAAAGATGCGCGCACTGGAAATAGGATTGGCTTTTCTGGCTTTGACCGTTTTCTAGTGCGTGAATCTTGGGCTTTCGGTGGATTCCTTACAGGAAGAAGAAAAGTTTCGGGATAAGGTGAATGAATGTTGAGGGGAATGGCCGGCCTTTTCCAGTTTGGAAGGGAAGTGAAAGGCAAGCTTGAAAATGCATTCAAATGGCATACAATTGACCAGCCTGGCGAAATAAAGGCTGGAGGATCATGGTATGGAAGCGGTGATCAGTTACCGTCCCCGCATGGGGAAGAGCAAACTGGAGAAATTGGTAAAATACAAACTCCATTATAAAAGCGTGAACCAGTTTATCGACCACGCCGTAACCCGGACTCTCCAGGAGGAATTTGGGCATCATCCTCTGGCGAAAAAGATCTCGGACATGGTTTACCGCATGGTGGAGGAGCACGCCGAACTCCAATTCGTCAAACCCACTGCGGCGGAAGCCGTGGAAATCGAGGCGATCGCCCGGAAAACCTTGTCTAAGAAGAAAGGGATCCCCGCGACGAACCTTTTGAAAAAGACGAAAAAGGGGCGAAAATAAACAACCGAGGAGGCTTGACTCGAGAAGTGGAATTAGAATACATTCTGCATACAAAACGGTGAGGCTTTAATTTCCAACTTGCCCCGACCGTCATCCCTGTAAAGGGAAGTAAACCGGGGGCTAAAGCGGCCAAAGTTTGATGACACCAAACCCGATCCGCTTAACAAGTGGACCGGGTTTTTTTATTTGTACTAATAAAACATTTCCCTGTTTCCGCTTTAGAGAAGTATTGAAAATAGTTGTCGAAGTACCGGCGAGGCTTTAATGACCAACTTGCCCCGGCCGACATCCTCTCGTTAGGGATGAAACAGGGAGCTAAAGCGGAGTTGAGAGAATGGCGCCTCCATATCCCAACCCGCTTGAAGGGGAAGGATTTCCGGATCCCCCGAAAAACGTTAGGGGCGGGAATTAAACATGAAGGGGAGGAAATCATGAAGCCATCCGACATCAAAATCCAGTTGACAGACGAAGCTTTTAGGGAATTTAAGGAAATCCAGGAGCATCCCCATGCCCTTGTTTCCGACGGGGGAAAACGCTACTTGAGGCAGCTGATCAAAATTCCCCTGGAACGCTGGCAGATCATCCAGCGCCATTGGTACAAAGGCGCTTTCCGGTCGGACCACCAGCTGCCCTTCGATATCAGGGGATTGGTTTGTTACGACGGAGCTGGGCGCCTGAAGACGGTTTTGATCACCCGGTTTAAATGGAAAGGAAGGACCGGCAACGCCGTCGGTTGGGGAAAGAGAACGGGCTATCCGGCTTGTGGCTCGGTCTGGTTGAATTAGAAAAAAGAATTGACAAATATGTATGCATGAAGTATGCTTATTTTAGTTTAAACGCGAGGCTTTAACAGTCCAACTTGCCCCGGCGTTTTCCCAAGCGGGAATAAACAGGGAGCTAAAGCGGTCCAGAGTTTTAGGATTATTTCCCTAAACCCGATCCGCCAAAAGTGGACCGGGTTTTTTTATTTTCCGGACCCGTCACTATGAAAGGGTCGGGAAAGCCTGGAAATGAGTTTGACCGGAGTTCTAAAAAAAAGGAGGAGCAAGATGAGAATAGTTTTAATAGGGGTCATCGGGGGTTTGCTGGTTTTGGCATACGGTTCAGCCGTTCGGGCGGACGAGGGGGAGAAAACCGTGAAACATCGCGTAGTAGTTGAGGTGAATTTTGAGGGCCACGACCAATGGGAAGCGGTCTTACATAATGTTTATAACCTCAAGAAAGCCCTGGAGCCGGACGGAGGTGTCCAGGTGGAGATCGTCACCCTGGGCAAAGGGGTGGGTCTGCTCCAGACAAAGGACGCGGACATTGTGGCCCGCTTGAAAGCTCTGGCGGATTCGGGCGATGAGATAGGCATTTGCAACAATACCTGTGTCGGCCGGCATATCGAAAAGAAAGATTTGGCTTCCTACGTGACGATCGTGGACTCAGGCGTGGCGGAAGTGGTCCGGCGTGAAGAACAAGGGTGGTCTTACTTAAAAGGGGGTTTTTAAGAAAAAAATTAGCTAACAAGAATTAAGGGAGTTAGAAGTCCTTTGTGTTTGGGTGGTAAAAAATTGAAGTTTTGTTTTACGGTGAGGCTTTAAAAGTCCAACTTGCCCCGACCGTTTTCACGAGAGTGGAAGAACAGGGCGCTAAAGCGGTAAAAGTTTAGGAAAAGTTCCTTAAACCCGATCCGCTCAAAAACGGACCGGGTTTTTTGTTTTATCAAGACGGTAAAGGGGAGGATGTCATGGTTGAACTTTTCAAGAGGATCGCACTGGTGGGGGATGTATGGGTGTTGTGGCTGCTTTTGGGAGCGAGCGTGGTCTCGGTTGGGGTCATCCTCGAGCGCTGGAGGGTTTTCCGGAAAAGCCGGGTCGATTTCCCGGTTTTCACGGATAAGTTCGCCGGGTTCCTGGAGAAGGGAAACCTGGCGGGGGCGAAGGACCTGGTCCGGAACGCCAGGGGCCTGGAAACCAGGGTCGCGGCGGCGGGGTTGGACCACCTTTTCAAGGGCCACGCTTCGGTGGAAGAATCCATGACGTCCAGCCTCGTCCTGGAGAGAAACAAGCTGGAAAAAAACCTCATCATTCTGGGAACCCTTGGGAATAACGCCCCTTTCCTGGGGCTCTTCGGGACCGTCCTCGGTGTCATTAAGGCCTTCAACGACCTGGCGGTCAACGGCAGTTCGGGGGTCTCGGTGGTGATGGCGGGCATTTCCTCCGCCTTGATCGCGACGGCCTTCGGCATCCTCGTCGCCCTGCCCGCGGTCATCGCCAACAACGTCTTCCAGACGGAACTCAAAAGAAGGATCGCCAACTCGCAGAGCCTTATTCATCTCCTGCAGGTTTTCCTGCAAGACGAAAGCGAGGACCACCTACGCCGGGCGGTCAAAAACAAGAATATCCGCGAGGAGGTGAGGGCATGAGCGCGCAATACATGGAAGAGGATGGCACGGTCACTGGGATCAACGTCACGCCGATGGTGGATATCATGCTGGTGCTTCTCATCGTTTTCATGGTGACCGCCAATTTCGTCTCTGAATCGGTGCAGAAAATCAGCGTTCCTAAGACCGCGGACGCTGAAACGTCCACGACACCAAGTTTGTCCGTAGCCGTCAATGAAAAGGGAGAACTTCTGTTGAAGAACATCCGGTTGGACGCCGCAGGGCTGAGGGCGGGGCTGACCCGGGAAGTGGGTTTGAACCCCAATGTGCGCGTGACCCTGGCCGCGGACAGCCATCTGCCGTACCAGCAGGTAATGGACGTCCTGGACGTCATCAAGCAGGCGGGCGTGGCCCATGTGGCCTTGCTATCGCAGAAATAGGGGGACTTCATGGAAAATCTCAAAGACAGTCTTCCGACCGATACCGGGATCTCATTCGCGGCCCACACGGTGGTGACGGGGATCCTATACCTTTTGCTTTTCCACCATTCTCAAACGGTTCTCGCCAACCTTGATTTAATCCCGGCGGCGATACGGGTTGCCCAGGCCCAGACCCGGATTGAGGACGAATGGGTCCTTCCGAACCCGAATAGGAAACATCCCCTGCCAGTGAAAAAGGCCATACCCGAAAAAACGCTGCCGGAGGCGCCGGCATCGCCCCAAAACTCCTGGTTGCCGGCAGCCCAGACCGCTCGCCAGCCCAGGTGGGTAGCCAACCTCATCGATCCGGATAGTTATCCGTCCGCGGCACGTTCCCTGGGGGGGGAAGGAAAAGTTGTCGTTCTGGTACACGTGGATACGGAAGGCAAAGTGCAGGAAGTGAGGCTTTTCAAGGGAAGCAATGTGGAGGTGTTGGATCAATACGCGGTGGAAAAGGTCAGGAACGGGATTTTTACACCCGCATACAACGCGCAGGGGTCGCCGGTTGCCTGTGAGATCATCCTGCCGATCTTGTTTCGACTGGCAGGCTGATAGAAGGGAAGTTGAGGGTTACCTTGGAGTTGATTAATTCAAAAAAGGGGAGAACCATGAAACGAGTCATCAAGCTGATTTTCACTCTGAGTTTAAGCTTAAGTTGGACGTTGTCCGCATTATCGGATCGAGTTTGTGCCGATCCTGTACCGACGGCATTACCTACGGCGGCGGGAACCGATATTCCCACTCCCGAATCAACTCCGGCGCGGCACCATCACCGGAATCATGCCACTCCCAGCCCCACCGTCAAAGAGTCGGACACTCCGGTAGACTCTACGGCCAGTCCGACTCCGGTGGAGACACCGGCCGTCGGCAGTCCGACCCCAGCGGGAATTCAAGCGGCCCAAGCCACGGCCGTTCCTGATTATGAGTTAAACGCCATCGTGGTCACAGGGACGAAAACGAAGTTGAAAGTTTTGGACTCGCCCGCCCAAGTCGAGGTGGTGACCCAAAACGACATCCAAGACAAGGACGTGGATTATTTCGACGACGCGTTGGGCACCCTTTCCGGGGTGGAAGTTTCCCGCGTCGCGGAAGGCGGCCAATCAGTCACGGTCATTGAACGAGGTATATCGGGTTTTGACAATAACCTGGTGCTGGTCGACGGGTTCCCCTTTAACCAGGCCTACAACGAACGGGTTTTCTGGAACAGAATTCCCACCCCTCTGGTGGACCATGTGGAAGCCGCCGAAGGACCTTTCTCCTCCCTTTACGGTAAAGATGCTGTCGGAGGAGTGATCAATATCATCACCAAGGAGCCGGTGGGAGAAGAATTGGATTTCAGCGAAAATTGGGACACCACCAACCTGAGGACTACGGACATCGACTATCAAAAGAGGATCGACAAGACCTTCGCGGTCTTCGTCGGTGTTGAAAACACCAACGTGGCAGGTTACACGGACGATCAATATATCCAGGCCACGCCGGTGGCGGCCTCAGTGGCGGCAACCATAATCGTTGCAAATACTGTGAAAGGCGCTGTTCAAACCACCACCAGCACCGGAACCCAGATATTCAATATCGGCCTTACCGCCCCGACGGTCCTGGAAAATGATAACCTTTCCGCCAAGTTTTATTGGACGCCGGACGACGACAATACCCTGAGCCTTTTATTGAATTATTCCTATTGGGATCAGCCCACCGCTAATCAGCAGGGGGAGATCGGAACTTCCTACCTGACGGATTCGCACACGGGCAATACGGTCACCAGCGGGGCGGTTTCACTGGCGGGAACCGGAAAAATCGTGACCTTGACCCAATCGCAGTTTTTGACCACGCCGGGCCAAAATTCCTTCGCGGCGGCTTACCTGCAGTACAAATTGAATCTTAATAAGGATTTGAATTTCACGGCGAATTTCGATTATACGGACGGGCCGCATCTTCAATCTGAAAACGCGCTTCCCTTGTCGACGACCACCGCTTTTGGCGGGCCGGTCATCGGACAAATTTTGGGGACCTGGTTTGGTAATTGGCAGGCTTATGGGGATGGCCAATTCGACTGGAAATTGGACAACCACGAAATAATCGCCGGCCTTTCCCTGGAACATGTCACCACGGACCTTTATACGGTGGATTACCCTAACTGGACCAATGTAAATGTGGGTACCCAGGTCCCCAATTCGGACACGGGCCTACTGGAAACCGTCGCGGGGGTCTACGCCCAGGATCAATGGAAAATATTCCAGCCGGTAGTGCTTGTGTTGGGCGCCAGGCTGGACTACTGGGATCCGACCGATATCCAGATCTACAACCAGTCGACCGCCACTTCCAGCAGCTATACACAAAATTCCTTCACTAGCTTCAACCCGAAAGCCAGCCTGGTGTTCAAGTTGAATGAGCATGGAAGCTTAAGGGCTTCTATCGGGACGGCTTTTAATCCGCCTACCCCTTTCGAGTTGACTAATATCAGCAGCACGGCCACCTCGGCGTCCTATCCCAACCCATCCTTATTGCCGGAACAGGACCTGGGTTCGGAAGTGGGGGGCGAATATGAGTTTCCGACGGGCACAACCGTCTCGACGACTTTCTTCGACAACTATTTCACGAACCTTATTTATCCGGATAGCAGGAAAGTTGGGGGATTTACGACCACCGAATATCAAAACGCCGGCATCGCCGATATCCAGGGCTTCAACGCGGAGATCCGACAGAAGATATTCCCATTCCTCAAGGTTTACGGAAATACCACTGTCATCGCTTCGCGTTTCATCCAGGACAACGCCTTGCCGTCCGCGGTCGGACAACAAGTGCCTTTTGTGTCGCCGGTTATTTACAACGTGGGTGCGGATATCAATGTGGACCGCTGGTCCATCTCGATCTGGGATACCTACCACGCGGCCGAATTCCAGACCGCAAACAATATTGACACCATCAAGGGGGTTCAGGGAAGTTTTGATGCCTTCAATACCGTTAACCTGAAATTCCGCTATAAGGTCAGTGATATCACCCTTTCGGCGGGAGTGGATAATCTCTTGAATTCACAGTATTACACCGACTATTTGAACCCCGGCATTGTGTTCAACTTTGGCGGGCGATTGAGTGTCTTTTGATCCCGGCTACGGCCCTTCGCGGGTCAGGGGTCAGGGCCTGTTCCGCGATGTTTTCTTTCGGCGAAAGGCGTCTCTACCCAGAGGCGCCCCAAACCGAATTGAAAAGTTGAGATCTTTACGTCGAGAAACCATTTCTTACGAGGAGTTAAAAGTGAAAATAGTTAAAGTGTTGGTCTGGGTGGTTGCCTGGCTGGGGTTATGGGCCGGAGGAACTTGTGCTGGAAACGCGGCCGGAACAATCGATCTATTGAATGTTTCGTATGACCCGACCCGGGAGTTTTACCAAGAATACAACAAGATCTTCGCTGACCATTGGAAAGTGAAAACGGGGCAAGTGGTGACCTTTCGACAGTCCCACGGGGGTTCGGGTAAGCAGGCCAGGGCGGTCATTGATGGTTTGGAGGCGGATGTAGTGACCCTGGCCCTGGCCAATGATATCGATGCGATCGCAGGGAAGGGGAAGTTGCTCCCGCTAAACTGGCAGTCCCGCTTGGCCGATAACAGCTCCCCCTATACCTCAACCATCGTGTTCGTGGTGCGCAAGGGCAACCCGAAGGGAATCAAGGACTGGTCAGATCTGGTGAGACCGGGCGTTTCTCTGGTGACCCCCAACCCAAAAACCGGCGGGGCCTCCCGGTGGGTATTCCTGGCGGCCTGGGGATATGTCCTAGAAAAAGGGTGGGGCGAGGACGCTGCCAGGGAATTCGTGGGCAAGTTTTATAAAAACGTAGCGGTTCTGGACTCGGGTTCCAGGGGTTCCACCACGACCTTCGCTCAAAGGCAGATCGGGGATGTTCTCGTCACCTGGGAAAACGAGGCTTACTTGACCCTGAAAGAATTCGCAGCAGATCAATACCAAATCATCACACCTTCCATCAGTATCCTGGCCGAGCCATCGGTTGCCTGGGTCGACGCGAACACGGATAAACACGGCACCACGGAAGCCGCGAGAGCTTACCTGGAGTATTTGTATAGCCCCGAGGCACAGGATTTGATCGGAAAATATTATTACCGTCCTCGTATGAAGACGGCAGCGAGGAAATACGCGAAGACTTTTCCTGAATTGAAACTTTTCACGATCAATAAGTTGTTCGGGAGTTGGAAAAGCGCCCAGGCGGTCTACTTCGCCGATGGCGGGGTGTTTGACCAGATTTTTAAAAAACAATAAAATGGGCCAGAACTCGGCCCAGGGTCGTGGATAAGGCCGACCTCGAGGAAGGCTTGTGCCTAAGCCTTCTCGAAAGATTGATGGGGCATAGTCCGTGAGCTGGCAGGGTGAAATATTATTTCCCGCCCTTGACATTTATTCGGGTCGCCAGTAATCTTTGAAACATCAACGCGGGCTTTAAGTTTCCAACTTGCTCCGGCGTGTTCCCGAAAGGGACGAACAGCGAGCTAAAGCGGTAAATGAGTTTAAGAGAATCTTCCTAAACCCGGGCCGCTTTAAAAGCGACTCGGGTTTTTTGTTTTCAAGCGAAAAACCCTTTAAAAACATAGGTTGCCCTACCGGGTCATAACTGATCCTAAGGGCAGCATGCCCAACGAGTCGTTTTGGAATGGGTATTCTCGGTGAGGCTTTAATGTCCAACTTGCCCCGACCGGGTTCTTTGAAAAGGGAACAAACAGGGCGCTAAAGCGGTGTTGAGATTATTGAATTTCCATAATCCCGGCCCGCTTATTTGGGAGTCGGGATTTTTTATTTAGACCCGAGCGGCCATTGAATGGGGAGGATCATGAGTTTGGGCTCAAGATTGGGCGGCAGAGGGGAAGAATGCCGCGTCGATTTTGACGACTTCGAACCCGGAGAACATCAACAATCGGTTGGTGTCGGCGTGTGTTCTTACTTCTCGGGATGAATCAAGTCGCTGGGTTGGATTGATGAAGGGGAAAAAGATGCGGTCCTATAAAAATATCCTTGAAACGATCGGCCATACGCCTCTCGTGCGGCTGAACCGTATCCCTCAAGGTACGCAGGCGGAGGTTTACGCCAAACTGGAGTTCATGAATCCAGGCGGAAGTATCAAGGACCGCATCGGCCTTCGGATGATCGAGGAGGCCGAGAAGGCGGGACGGTTGAGGCCCGGGGGGACCATCGTCGAGGCCACCGCCGGGAACACCGGGGTGGGGTTGGCCCTGGTGGCTGCGGTCAAGGGATACCGTTGTGTATTCGTGATGCCAGACAAGATGAGCAAGGAAAAGATCAACCTTCTGAGGGCTTATGGGGCTGAAGTCGTGATCACCCCCAGTTCAGTAGCCCCGGATTCCCCGGAAAGCTACAACGGTGTGGCGGACCGCCTGGCCAAGGAAACGCCCAACTCTTTCAGGCCCAATCAGTTCGAGAACTCTGAGAATCCCCAAACACACTATCTGACCACCGGTCCGGAAATTTGGGAGGATACTCAGGGAAAGGTGGATATCCTCGTCGCTGGGATGGGGACAGGGGGGACGATCTCGGGCACGGCCAAATACCTCAAGGAAAAGAACTCCCGGATCACCGTGGTAGGGGCCGATCCGGTGGGTTCCATTCTTTCCGGGGACAGCCCCAAGGCTTACAAGGTCGAGGGGATAGGCGAGGATTTCATCCCCAAGACGTTCAATCGTCAGCTCGTGGACGAAATGGTAAGGGTGAATGACAAGGAATCCTTCAACATGGCTCGGCGCCTAGCCCGGGAAGAGGGATTGTTGGCGGGTGGTTCGGCCGGGACGGCCCTGGCCGCCGCTTTGAAATACATCCAGCGTCTGGAAGAGCCCAAACTTGTGGTGGTGGTCCTTCCGGATACGGGACGCAATTACATCGACAAGATCTTCTCGGATAAATGGATGCAAGAAAATGGGTTTTGGGAAGGCCGGGTGACCCTGCCGGTCAGCGTGGGCGAGATATTGGGAAGGAAAGCCGGCCTGCCGGCGTTGATCTCCATCTCCCCCAAGGACAAACTGTCGAAGGCGGTCACCTTGTTCCAGGATTTCAATATTTCCCAGATACCGGTTATCGACGGATTCAAAACCGTAGGCAGCTTGAACGAAGCCTCGATCATGCAGCTATTGCATGACGGCGCGGATTTCCACCGTTTGGAAGTGGGAGAGGCCATGGGAAAGCCCTTGCCTACGTTGGAACAAGAAACGGATTTTTCCGAGGCTTACCGCGTCCTTCTTTCTGGCGCCACCGGCGTAGTGGTGGAAAAGAAGGGGATGCCTATCGGCCTGATCACCCGCGCCGATCTGGTGACCTATTGGATGGCGCAAAAAAAGGAGCTGTAGTTATTTAAAAACACTGGATAATTCAATAAGATTTATCCGAGGAAAGAATCGCATGAAATTCGAGACAAGGGCTATACACGCTGGCCAGGAACCAGACCCTTCAACGGGCGCGGTCATCACACCGGTCTACCAGACTTCCACCTATCGGCAGGAAGCCGTGGGCCAACACAAGGGATATGAGTATTCCCGCACCGGAAATCCTACTCGAACCGCACTGGAAACAGCCCTGGCTTCCCTGGAAGAAGGGAAATACAGTCTTGCCTTCGCGTCCGGAGTCGCGGCGTCCGCGGCGGTGTTCCACCTGCTTCAAAAAGGCGACCATGTGGTTTCGGGAAACGACGTTTATGGTGGCACTTACCGCCTGTTGGAGAAGATCTTCAAAAAATGGGGGCTTTCCGCGGGATACGCCGATGTGGGAAAACCAGGTTCCTTTGAAAAGGCCTTGCGCCGGAATACCAAGCTCATCTGGATCGAAACGCCCACCAACCCTCTTCTGAAGATCGTGGATATCCACCGCCTTTCCTTACTCGCGAAAAAACGCGGAATCCTTCTCGCGGTGGACAATACCTTCGCAAGCCCCTATTTTCAAAGACCGCTTAACTTGGGCGCGGATATCGTGGTCCATTCCACGACCAAATACATCGCTGGTCATAGTGATGTGGTAGGCGGGGCGGTGGTGTTGAATGACCCAAAAATATACGAGAGACTTAAGTATTATCAGAACGCCGCGGGGGCCATTCCCGGACCCTGGGACTGCTGGCTTACCTTAAGGGGGTTGAAGACTTTGGCGGTGAGGATGAGAGCTCACGAAAAGAACGCCGCGGCCTTAGCGAGTTTTCTGGCCCGGCATCCAGGGGTGGGACGGGTCCACTACCCTGGTCTCAAGAGCCATTCGGCCCATCGGATCGCGAAAAAACAAATGAGCGGATTCGGAGGGATGATCAGTCTGGAAATAAAAGGCGGGTATCCAACGACGCAAAAGTTCCTATCCAGCCTGAGGATCTTTACGCTGGGGGAAAGCCTGGGCGGGGTAGAATCCCTGGTAAGTTACCCGGCGGGGATGACCCATGTGTCCATGCCGAGGGAAGAAAGGCTAAAACGCGGTATCGGGGATAACTTGGTCCGCCTTTCGGTCGGGATCGAGGACAAGACCGACCTTCAGGAAGATCTGGCGCAGGCCCTGAATTTCTCCATCAGCGCGGTAAAATACGGCGAAATACATGAATAAAGCGACAGTTTGGGATTTATCGAATCGGAAAGGGAATGGGGGTTCTTTATGACGACGGTCAAACATACGGGCCTTTTCAAATGGGACCGATCGGATGTTTTGAAGTACAAGGAAAAGGGCAACCATTTCAAGGATATCACCCGGCAAATGCTTTATCCCGGCCGTCCTGAATTGCCCGTTCAAATGCGTTACTTCGAGATCGCTCCTGGCGGTCATTCCACGCTGGAACGCCACCATCACGTGCATATGGTCATGGCCATCCGGGGTTCGGGTGAAGTGCTGGTGGGGAACGAGATCCAAAAACTTGATTCATTCGACCTGGTGGAGATCCCGCCCAAGACCTGGCACCAATTCCGGGCCACCTTTGGGGAGACTTTCGGTTTTCTATGTCTGGTCCAGATCGAAAGGGATAGGCCGGAGCTTCCGACGGTGGATGATCTGGCCCAATTGAATAAGGACCCGAAGATAGCAGGGTTCATCCGGTATGACGCGCCATTGATCCCCGTAGGTGTGAAATGAGATTAAAAAGCCGCCGTATTTTTTAAAATGATCAAGATATTTAGAACCTATCCTTGAAAGGTTTGGTATGACGAATCCCTCGAAAAGAACCTTCGGTTTCGAAACCCGCATGCTTCACGCCGGACACATTCCCGACGCGGAAACAGGTGCCAGGGCTGTTCCAATCTATATGACCAGTTCCTATGTTTTCAAAGACACTGATCAGGCGGCCCAACTTTTCGATCTTAAACAATACGGCAATATCTATACTCGCATCAGCAACCCCACCACGGCTACTTTCGAGGAAAGGCTGGCTTCCCTGGAAAATGGCACTGGCGCGGTGGCAGTCGCCAGTGGCATGGCGGCCCAGTTTTCCGTTTTCCTGACCCTTTGCCAACCGGGCGACGAGATCGTCGCGTCCACCGACCTATACGGCGGTTCGATCACCCAATTGACACACACCTTCAAAAAACTTTCTTTGGACGTGAAATTCATCCCGCCTAATGACCTGGCGGCTTGGGAAAGGACCATCACTCCCAAGACCCGGGCGCTTTATGGGGAAATTGTGGGCAACCCGGGAGGCTCCATCCTCGATCTTGAAACCCTGGCGGCGCTGGCTAAGAGCAAAGGAATTCCGCTCATCGTTGATAACACTTTCGCCACGCCATATCTTTGCCGGCCCATCGATTGGGGAGCCACCATCGTGGTGCATTCGGCCACCAAGTTCATTGGGGGTCACGGGAACAGCCTGGGCGGGGCGGTGGTCGAATCGGGCAATTTCAACTATTCCAATTTCCCGACCATCGCCGATCCATCCCCGGCTTATCACAACCTGCGTTTTTATGACACCTTCGGGCATTACGGGTTCCTGATGAAACTTCGTACCGAGACGGTCCGTGATACGGGCGCTTCCATTTCGCCGATGAATTCTTTCCTCCTCATACAAGGTTTGGAAACCCTCTCGGTTCGGATGGACCGACACACGGCCAACGCGTTGGGAGTGGCGAAGTTCTTGGCCGCCCATCAGGCGGTAGGGGAGGTGCATTACGCCGGATTGGAGAACCATCCGGACCATAAACTGGCGAAGAAATACCTGCCCAAGGGGCCAGGCGCCGTATTCGCCTTTGAGATCAAACCGAAAAATGGGGACGCGAGGGAAGCTGGGAAGAAGTTCATCGAAGCGTTGCAGATCTTCTCCCATCTGGCCAATGTGGGCGACGCCAGAAGCCTGGTGATCCATCCAGGCTCCACCACCCATCAGCAATTATCGGATGAGGAACTCAAGCGTTCGGGTATTGGGCCCGGAACGGTCCGGTTGTCCGTGGGACTCGAAACTTTGGAGGATTTATTGTGGGATTTGGACCAGGCGCTGCTTGCGATATAACCCTTAACACCGCGCTTACGCCGGAACAAAGGGAAATTTACCAGAACCCGGACGTGATCCGGGGGATCCTTAATCAGGCGAAGAATATCGTCCTGATCGGCCTTTCCTCGGATACACAGAAGGCCAGTTATTTCGTGGCCTCTTACCTGCAATCGGAAGGCTACAAGATCATCCCGGTCACCCCGCGGCCGGGGAAGATCCTGGGAGAAACCTGCTATCCCAGCCTGAAGGAGGTACCCGTTCCGATCGATCTGGTGGATGTGTTCCGTCCGGCCAGGGAAGTTCCCGCAATCATCGATGAGGCCATCGCCGTGGGAGCCAAGGCGGTCTGGACCCAGTTGCGGATCATCGATTTTGGGGCGGCGGAAAAAGCCCGCGCTGCTGGTTTAAAAGTGGTGATGGATAAATGTGTCAAAATGGAACATGGGCGTTATAAGGGCGGTCTCCATTGGGCCGGTATGAATACCGAGATCATCACCGCAAGGAGGAAATTGACGGTCTGATAAGTTCAGAAAGGGGTTCATCCGCTGTAGGGGTTTCGCAATCGGACTAGTTGGAAAAAGAAAAAAATAAATTGCGGACCTATTGACATTCTTTTGGGCTATTGATAATGTTCGTCAAGTAAACAACGCGAGGCTTTAAGGTCCAACTTGCCCCGGCGTTTTCCGAAAGGAAAGAACAGGGAGCTAAAGCGGTAAAAGTTTAAGGAAGAACTCCTCGAACCCGATCCGCTAAAAGTGGACCGGGTTTTTTTGTTTCTGCTCAAAGCCCTTTAAAAACATCTGCTTTTCCCCTTTGAATCCTCGCGGATTCAAAGGGCAGGACACCCCCTGATCTTTATTCTGGGAAGGGTGTCCGCGGCGAGGCTTTATCGACCTACTTGCCCCGGCCGTTCTGATCCCGGTTGTTAGGGAAATGATAAACAGGGAGCTAAAGCGGAACAAGATTACGGAATTCCCTAATCCCAAACCGCCCAGCAAGTGGTTTGGGATTTTTTTTATCCCAATCAAAAATATCGAAGTGGGGAGGATTGAGCTGTAAAAAGTTCAATTTTGGACGGCGGGATTTAAGTACCAACTTGCCCCGGCCGGTCTGGTTTCCGGTTTATTTGGGAACGGACGAACAGGGGACTAAAGCGGTGTTGAGATTATTGAATTTCCATAATCCCGGCCCGCTTCGTAGGGGGTCCGGGATTTTTTATTTGGACCCGAGCGGTCATCGGTACGCGATAAACACCGAAAATTAAATAAAGGGGTTCGAAAATGAGATCGATAAACAAGGTTTTAGCGGTATTAGCTGTGGCAGCTTTATGTGGATGGGGAGGATCACGGGTCTGGGCCCAGGATACGGCGGCGGAGGGGAAGGATGCCGCGCCGGTCTTGACCACCTCAGACCTGGAGATCATCAACAACCGGTTGACGGCGTTGGAGAAAAAGTCGGTCGTGGCCACCTTCGAGCATAACTACCTGGATCTTTCCGACCCAAAAGGCGATTTTGTCTTGAAGATCGGCGGGGTGGTCCAGGGGGATTACCGTTACTATTTTTCCCCCGCGTCCAGTTACGACAACTATTTACCGATCGGAAGCGGTACTTACCCCGAATTGGGGGCGACTTCCGGAACGGTCAATAAATCCAGCAGTACTTTCCTGGACCGGAAGGTGCGGTTGGACCTGATCGGCTTATTCGATCAGACAGTGGGTTTTCGGTTCCAGCCTGAATTCGGGGCGACCGGATACGCTATCCAGGACGCCTACGGCTTCATCAAGGCCGACCCGGCATTCCAGGCTCAATTGGGGAAATTCAAGGTGCCGATCGGTCTGGAACGGCTCCAGAACGACACCGACACTCTGTTTGTGGAAAGGGCCTTGCCGACCGACTTGGTACCCAACCGGGACCTGGGATTGGAAATAACCGGCAATTTGGGCGGACGGTACGGTTACGCGGTGGCCTATACCAACGGCACGCCGGATAACTACACGCCTAATAACGCGGATGACGTGGCCTTGTCCAATGGGAAGGAACTCTCGGGACGGATATTCCTGACGCCCTTCGGACCGGATGATTCGATCCTCAAGAATCTGGGGGTTGGGATCACCGGTTCCTGGCTTTGGAACGTGAACTGGAACAGCAACGCCTATCCCAATTATTTCGTCACTTCCCTGGGCCAACAGCAGTTTTTCGCCTACCGGACCGGCGTGGCCCCTCAGGGGGATTTCTATCACTGGGATCCTCAGGCATACTTTTATAACGGTTCTTTCGGACTCTTGGGTGAGTATGTCCAATCGATCCAGGATGTTGGCATCAATAGCAAAACAGCTGTTGATCTGACCGACCGGGCTTATCTGGTCCAGGCTTCCTGGGTCATTGGCGGCAAGGCTTCCTACCAGGGTGCGGCCGCGGATAACCCGTTGGACCTTTCCAAGGGTCATTGGGGAGCTTTGGAAGTCGCGGTGCGTGTCAACCAATTGACGATTGACCCGAAAGCGTTCAACGCGAACAAGACCGTTAATTTGGCGGCCACCAATTCGGCCGAACAGGCAACGGCCTATGGGGTTGGGTTGAACTGGATATTTGATCCGCACCTCAAGCTGGTTTTCGATTGGGAAGAGACGGACTTTGTGGAAGGCAACCAGGTGACGCCGGTGGTGGCCGGGACGGTGACGAGCCTTCATCCGGAAGACGTGTTCACGACCCGAGTCCAAGCGAACTTTTGATCACAGAACAAAGGGGAAAATAAAATGAAAAACCTAAAAAAATTATTGCTTCTGTCGTTCCTGACCCTTTCGGGAAGCGCCCTGGCCCAGAGCCAGGGCGCAAGCCCGGTGAATCTGTTGAACGTCTCCTACGACCCCACCCGGGAACTGTACGAGGACTACAATAAGGTGTTCGCCGAGCATTGGAAAAAAGAGAAGGGACAGGACGTGACGGTGAACGTGTCCAACGGCGGGTCGGGCAAGCAGGCCCGGGCGGTCATCGATGGGCTGGAGGCCGATGTGGCCACCCTGGGCCTGGCGGGGGATATCGACGCGATCGCGAGCAAGGCTCAGCTGCTTCCGGCGGATTGGCAAAGCCGTCTGCCCGACAATAGCGCGCCTTATACCTCGACCATCGTGCTTCTGGTCCGCTCGGGAAACCCCAAGAACATCAAAGGATGGGAAGACCTGGTACGGCCGGACGTTTCGGTCATCACTCCCAATCCAAAGACCTCCGGAGGCGCCCGTTGGAATTTCCTGGCGGCCTGGGGCTACGCCCTGAAGAAATATGGAACCGATGACAAGGCCAGGGATTTTGTGACCAAGCTCTACAAGAACGTCGCGGTGCTGGATTCTGGGGCCAGGGGAGCCACCACGACCTTCGTGGAGCGGGGGATAGGGGACGTATTGATCGCCTGGGAGAACGAGGCTTTTCTGGCGGTCAAGGAACTGGGCCCGGGGAAATTCGAGATCGTGGTCCCGACCGAAACCATTCTGGCCGAACCGACCGTGGCTTGGGTGGACAAGAACACCGAAAAACACGGCACCACGGAATTGGCGAAGGCTTATTTGACCTACCTTTATTCGCCTGAAGGCCAGGATGTTGCCGCGCGCAACTACTACCGGCCCAGGGATAAAAAGGTGGCGGCCAAGTACGCGAAGCAATTTCCCAAGGTCAAACTTTTCACGATCGATAAAGTGTTCGGCGGTTGGAAAAAAGCACAGCCGGCCTTTTTCGGCGACGGGGGAGTATTCGATCAGATCTACCAGCCTGGGACAAAATAAGGTCGGGTTGGGACCCCGCCCCGGATCCTGGGGCGGGGATCATTTCCACAAAGGCGCTTAACCATGGACATCACATCCTATTACGAGGAGCCTCTCTTTGAGGTCCGAGGAAAACCAATGGCCATCACAGAAAAGATACCGATCCTGCATCGGTTGGGACTGCATTTGAGGGCGGGGGCCGAGCTGGTGAAGGTCGCGAGCCGTTTTCAAAGCGACATAAGGGTTTCCAACGGTAACCGGACGGTGGACGCCAAGAGTTTGCTGGGGCTCTTAACCCTGGGGGCCATTTATGCTACGGTGCTTGAGTTTTCGGCCGATGGGGACGACGCGTCCCGGGCGATCCAGGCCATCCGGGAGTTGTTGGAAACTTGGAAGGGAAGAAATGAAACGATTTAGATCCACCGGGGTATTGCCGGGCTTCGGCCTGTCGATGGGTTTTACCCTGACCTATTTAAGCCTGATCGTTCTTATCCCCCTGGCCGCCTTGATATTGAAGACCACGACCATCACCTGGGGGCAATTCATCCAGAACGTCACCAACCCCAGGGTGATGGCTTCCTACCGGCTTACCTTTGGGGCTTCCTTGGTCGGGGCCGTGATCAATTCCTTCTTTGGCGTGATCGTGGCCTGGGTCCTGGTCCGCTATGAGTTTCCCGGCAAAAAACTGATGGACGCTTTGGTGGACCTGCCTTTCGCCCTTCCTACCGCAGTGGCGGGGATCACCTTGACCGCGATCTATTCGACCAACGGTTGGATCGGGAGCCGTTTGGCACCCTTGGGCATCCACGTGGCCTATACCCCTTTGGGGATCATGGTGGCCCTCACTTTCATTGGTCTGCCGTTCGTGGTGAGGACCCTTCAGCCCGTTCTGGAATCCCTCGATCCCGAGATCGAGAAGGCCGCGGTCAGTCTGGGAGCTGACCGGTGGTATACGGTCACCAGGGTCGTTTTGCCGACTCTATTGCCTGCCTGGATCACTGGTTCTTCCCTGGCTCTTGCCAGGGCGGTCGGGGAATACGGTTCGGTCGTTTTCATCGCGGGGAACATGCCGATGAAAACCGAGATAACACCTCTTTTGATCATTACCAAATTGGAACAATATGATTACGCCGGGGCCACCTCCATCGGGGTGGTGATGTTGGCCATCTCATTCTTGTTGTTGTTGACCATTAACTGGCTTCAATCCAAAACCGGGCAATACAGGATCCATTGATGAAAGAAACCTTGATCGTAAGTTTTAGAGGAACCCGAAACAACGACCCGGCCAGGGCCCTGACCGAACCCTTGTGGGTCAGGTGGGTCTTGATCGCCATCGCGTTATCGTTCATGGGCCTGTTCTTGGTGGTCCCTTTGGTCGAGGTCTTCGCTTCGGCGCTCGACAAGGGTTTCCAATATTATTTCAACGCTATCCGAGAACCGGCGGCTTTATCTGCCATCAAGCTGACCCTGATCGCCGCGGGTGTGTCCGTCCTCTTGAACACTCTGTTCGGATTATCCGCCGCCTGGGCTATCACCAAATTCCAATTCCCGGGGAAAAACCTGCTGATCACCCTGATCGACCTGCCCTTCACCGTTTCCCCTGTGGTTTCCGGTTTGATCTACGTGCTCCTGTTCGGGTTGCAAGGTTTGATGGGCCATTGGCTGAAGGACCATGACATCCAGATCATTTTCGCCTTGCCCGGGATCGTGCTGGCCACGGTCTTCGTGACCTTTCCCTTTGTTGCCAGGGAATTGATCCCTCTCATGCAGGAACAAGGTTCGGAAGAGGAAGAAGCGGCCAAAGTTCTGGGCGCCAACGGCTGGCAAACCTTTTGGAAGGTGACCTTGCCCAATATCCAGTGGGGGTTGCTCTACGGCATCATCCTTTGCAACGCCAGGGCTATGGGCGAGTTCGGGGCTGTGTCGGTGGTTTCGGGACATATCCGGGGTCTGACCAACACATTGCCCCTGCACGTCGAGATCCTATACAACGAATATAATTTTACCGCCGCGTTCGCGGTGGCGTCCCTTTTGACCTTTTTGGCCCTCTTGACCCTGGTCGCCAAGACCCTGGTGGGCGCCAAGTATTCCCGGGAACGGGGAGTGTTGACCACGAGTTTGGAAAACGAGGTAACGCCATGAGCATCGAAGTCCGTGGTTTAAGCAAATACTTCAACGGGTTCAAAGCCGTCCATGAAGTCAGCGTAAAACTGGAAACCGGTTCCTTGACGGCGCTTTTGGGCCCTTCCGGTTCGGGAAAAAGCACCCTGCTTCGGATGATCGCGGGATTGGAAGTACCGGACGCGGGCGAGATCCATCTGACCGGTCGGGAAGCCACCTATGTCACGGCCAAGGAACGCAACGTGGGTTTCGTGTTCCAGCATTACGCCTTGTTCAAACACATGACCGTCTATGAGAACATCGCCTTCGGGCTTCGGGTCCGCAAACAAACCGAGAAAGAGATCAAAGACAGGGTTTATGAGCTTCTCAACCTGATCCAGTTGACCGGTTATGAAAAGCGTTATCCTTCCCAGCTTTCAGGCGGTCAGCGGCAAAGGGTGGCGGTGGCTCGGGCTTTGGCTCCCCGACCGGAAGTTCTTTTGTTGGATGAACCCTTCGGGGCTTTGGACGCTAAGGTGCGGGAAGAACTGAGGGACTGGATATTGAAACTCCATGAGGAGACCAGTGTGACCACCCTTTTCGTGACCCACGACCAACAGGAAGCCATGGAAGTGGCCAGCCGGATACTCATTATGAACAAGGGACAGATCGAGCAGGATGGTACCCCGATCGAGATCTTCGACAAACCAGCCACCCATTTCATCGCCCAGTTCGTTGGCGAGACCAATTTTATCGATACCGAAGTAGCGGAAAAAGGCCTGGCGGTCTGGGGGCCTTTTCGATTTTCGATCAACCCAACTTTGGCCGTGAAGCGGAAAATACGAATCTATTTCAGGCCGAACGATGTTTATATGACCGAGCAGTTCGAGACCCTGCAGGTACAGGCCAAGATCGCCAAGACCAGGTTCAAGGGAACGGTCATCGAGTACCAGTTGGATATCGGGGGGGATAAGAACATTTCCGCCCAGATACCCAAAGGCGTGGCTTTGGCCAGCGGTTTCAAGGAAGGCCAGTTCGTTTACGCGGCCATCACGGCTTTCCACGTGTTCCCACTCTGATCAAAGTGGATTAATCTCTTGGGTTAAGCATTGAGATATAGCGTTGGAAAGTGTATTTTTGTTGAGCTTTCGCGGCTCTCCCTCTGGATTTTAGGATTCCAAAAGCCGAATAATGTCTGAAATCGAATCGAAAAGAGTTATGGCATCGTGACTGACGTTAAAACCTTATCCCATTTGAAACAGCTGGAAGCGGAAAGCATCTTCATCCTGCGGGAAGTGGTGGCCGAGTTCAAGAACCCGGTCATGCTTTATTCCGTGGGAAAGGATTCCAGCGTCATGGTGCGCCTGGCCCAGAAGGCCTTCCACCCAGGCAAAATACCTTTCCCTCTATTACATGTGGACACGGGTTACAAATTCCCCGAGATGTACGAGTTCAGGGATAAATTCGTGAAGGAGATCGGGGCCAATCTTCTGGTGGAACGCAATGAGGATGCCATCGCGGGCGGAGCGAGTCCTTTCAAGTATGGGGTCCAGAAATGCTGCGGATTGTTGAAAACCCAAGGTTTGTTGGATGCCCTGACCAAACACGGATATGACGCCGCTTTCGGGGGGGCCAGGCGGGAAGAGGAAAAGTCCCGAGCGAAGGAAAGGGTCTATTCTTTCCGGGATTCCTTCGGGCAATGGGACCCCAAGAACCAACGGCCTGAGCTTTGGGACCTTTATAACTCCCGGGTCAACGAGGGGGAGTCCATCCGGGTGTTCCCCTTGTCCAATTGGACCGAGTTGGACATCTGGCTCTATATCGAGTTGGAAAAGATCCCGGTAGTCCCCATTTATTTCACCCACACCCGAAAGATCATCAAACGCAAAAGCCTGCTTATCCCCTGGGCGGGACATATACCCATCCTGCCGGGGGATGAAGTGAAGGATATGAGGGTCAGGTTCCGCTCGTTGGGATGTATGTCCTGCACGGGCGCTGTCCAATCGGACCAGGAAGTGCATGACCTGAAAGGGATCATCGAGGACCTGATCGGTACCCGAAAGAGCGAGAGGGAAAACCGCATCATCGACCACGGGTTGGATAGTTCCATGGAGCAAAAGAAAAAAGAAGGATATTTTTAATGCCATCGTTTCACCACAGAGACACAGAGTCACTGCTTTGGTATTGATGGATAATTAAGACTTTAGCCGCTATCGGTGCTGAAAGCCTGAATTTGAGGTCATTAAAATGACGATCGACGAAAGATCCGAGATAAGTTACGCCAATATGGGTCTGCTTCGTTTCTCGACCGCGGGGTCGGTTGACGACGGCAAGTCCACGCTCATTGGGCGGTTGCTTTTCGATTCCAAGGGTGTTTTCGAGGACCAACTGGAAGCCATCCGTAAGACCACCCGCCGGAAGGGCGGGGAAGAGATCGACCTGGCCCTCATCACCGACGGCCTGGAAGCCGAAAGGGAACAGGGCATCACCATCGATGTGGCCTACCGTTATTTCGCCACACCGAAACGCAAGTTCATCATCGCCGATAGTCCTGGTCACGAGCAATATACCCGTAATATGGTCACGGGCGCCTCGACCGCTAACCTTTCCATCATCCTCTTGGACGCGCGCAACGGAGTGATGACCCAATCCCGACGGCATGGTTACATCGCCACCTTGCTGGGCATTCCCCATCTGGTCGTGGCCATCAATAAAATGGACCTAGTGGATTATTCCCAGGAAGTTTTTGAGAGGATCCGGAAAGAATACGAGGCTTTCGGACGGAGCATCGGGGCCAAGGAACTGGTGATGATACCGATTTCTGCCCTCAAGGGCGATAATGTGGTAGAAAAGAGCCAGAAGATGCCCTGGTACCAGGGACCGACCCTTTTGGAACATCTAGAGTCGGTCGAGATCGACCATGACCTGAACCTGGAGGATTTCCGGTTCCCGGTCCAAACGGTCCTTCGTCCCAACCTGGATTACCGAGGATTCGCGGGCCGGGTGGCCTCGGGTGTGGTGAGGAAAGGGGATCGGATCATGGTCCTTCCCACGGGGTTCGAGTCGACCGTCAAAACCATCGATACCTTCGATGGGGAATTGGAACAAGCTTATCCGCCCATGTCGGTGACCTTGCGATTGGCCGATGAGCTGGATATTTCCCGCGGGGATATGCTGGTGCACCCCGGCCAAAAACCCTTGAGTTCCAATTCGTTCACGGCTGACCTTTGTTGGATGGTGACCGAACCGCTCTCTTTACAGAAAAAATACGTCCTCAAGCATACGACCCAATCGCTCAAGGCCATGGTGAAAAGCATCGAATACCGGACCAATATCAACACGCTTGAAAAAGAGACGGTCGATAAACTCCAGTTGAACGATATCGCGAGGGTCAAGATCCAAACCCTGAAACCTCTTTATTACGACCCCTATCTCAAGAACCGGAACACGGGAAATTTCATATTGATCGACGAGTTGTCCAACAACACCGTGGCCGCGGGGATGATTGTGGTATAAATGGTGTGATCCTGGTCCGAATACAGGAGCGCCATCTGCCATGAAAAGGGTTGCGCAACAGACCTATGTCATCCTCATCCGTAAACCCAAACATCCGAATCCGTGACCTGCCTTGGATTTTTTATATCCTTTTGTCCCTTTTGGTGTTTTTTCCCTGCCTTTTTATGGGGAAAGTTTTTTTTCGCGACGATCTTTTTAATTACACTTCGATCAATTTCGACTTTTTGGGTCAACAAATCAGACAAGGTCATTTCCCACTTTGGAATCCCTTCCTGATGGGCGGGACGCCCTATTTCGCCAACGCGAACACTATGTCGGTTTATCCCCTCGCTTACCTGATCCTCCTTTTCCCAACCGGGCATGGAATGCCCGTGTTCGTTTTGATCCATTGGCTGATCGCGGCTTCTGGGATGCATTTTTTTCTTCAAAACAAAAAATTATCCCAATGGGCTTGCAAGGGCGGGGCCTTGACCTACGCTTGTTCCGGCTTTTTTTGGTGGGAGGTCGTCCACCTTCCGATCATAGCTGTTTTCGCTTGGATTCCATGGTGGACGGCTTACCTGGAACGGACAGTCCAAGGTAGGAACATGAAGGACGCGTTTCGCACTGGATTGGCGTTTTCTATCTTGTTTTTATCATGTCATTATCAGATGACCCTGATGGCGGTATACGGCGCGTTGATCTACGTTATTTTTTGTTTAGCGGCAAGTTGGCGATATCCAGCGCTCCCGCCCATCGGTATAAAAAAAGGACTTCTAGCCGTTGGGTTCGTTCTGTGGGGTCTAATCCCGGCCTTTCTATGGTTGATCCCGGCAGGCGAATCGATCCTTCATTCCGAGCGCTTCCGGTCCACCTTTGATTATCAGCAGATGAATATGACCGGTTTCCTTAATCCCCGAAAAATCTATCAATTTCTTTTTCCGATAAATCCGATCGGGACCACCATGTTGGAATATCCGGATTTCATCGATGATCTGGGGTTTCTGGGTTTGTTCGCTCCGGTATTGTTTTATTCCGCTTTTCGCAGACCCACATCCCGTTTGTGGGCTTGGGTTGTCTTGTCCTTGATCGGACTGGCCCTGGCGTTGGGCCCCGTCCTTCCGATCCATCGATGGGCTTGCGACCATCTTCCTGGTTTCCGTTTCACGAGAGGGCCTTCAAGGGCGATGGTTCTTTACTGTTTTTCTGGATGCGTTTTGGCCGCGGTGGGTTTGGAAAATATCCTCTCTCAAACCGTTAACAAGAAAGGATTAAAGTTCCTATTACTTACTTCCTTGATCGTTTCATTGTTGGTCCCAGTCTGGACTTCCGTCCCTTGGGGTGATGCGGCGATATTGACGGCCGTTCATCGAGCCCCTGTCCTTTCGAGGCTCGAGGAAACACCCGTATTCAGCCGTGTTTTCATCTGGCCTGATATACCTTTTCCCATTCATTGGAGGGGGAGTACCTATTTCAGGAACTTCCCTCCGAACGCAGCGATGACGTCGGGAATTAGGGTGGCCAATGGTTACGATTCCCAATTTTTGGAAAACTATTCCCTGGCTTGGAAGTTCCCGACCGATACTTTTACCCGCTTATTGGCCATACACTGGATGGTTTCCGGCACGGGTAAAAGCGGGATGGAGTTAGGCGAATTGATCGAAGATCATCCTTTTGTTTGGGCTGCCGGGAAAGGGACGGTCTTGACCGAGACGGATGTCCAACACCAGGCGCTTGCCAAACCCGAATTCGACCCTTATCGAGAAACGATCCTTTCGGAACCGGTCTCCCCAGGCTATTTGTCCGGGGAAAAGAAAAAAATTCCAGTCCGTTGGACCGGACAAGACCTGGGACCCAATGAGGAGAAATTCCAAATTGAACTGATCCAACCGGCTTTGACCGTCTTTTCAGAGGTTTATTTTACAGGTTGGCAGGCTTACTTGGATGGGGCCCCAACCCACCTTTATGAGGCCGATGGACTACTTCGGGCTGTGGCAGTACCGGCAGGGAAACATGAGATCCGTTTTAGGTACCGACCTATTTGGCTGATCCCTTGTCTGACGGCGGCGTTACTGTGGCTGTTATCTTTGCCCGCGGCCTTTTGGGTCTTGCACCGCAAGGGACAACGTTTTAAGGAGTGGGATATTTGAACCCAAAGCCTTTCAAACCTTTCGATCATGACCTCTTTTCACCTCTTCAAAGGATCATCCTGTGGGTCCTGGTTTTTTTCGCCGTTTCTTTCTTTTTTCTCGTGCTGCCCACACTTTATCAACGGCTGACCTGTCCCATCCAATTACAACAAGCCGACGCCATTAATGTCGAGAGGGCCATGATCCTGATCAGGGGGGAAAATCTATATCCCGATCCTACGAAAGGCGGTCCCTATCTCTACACCGCCTATCCTCCCCTGTTTTTCTGGTTGGAAGCCCAGTTAATCATGAATCTCCATTCCCTTTGGCTTCCGGGAAGGTTATTGGCATTCACCGGTTACATAGGCTGCGGTTTGTTATTGGGCTTTTGGGCTTTCGCGCGTTGGGGAAAAATTTGGGCGTTATTATTACCCGCATTGCTTTGGACCTTCCCTAGCTGGCAAAGATGGGGAACAGTCGATCGTCCGGATACCCTTTTCATCTTCCTGCAATTTACAGCTTTTCTTCTCCTCTATCGTCAAGTAATCGATGGCGCTTCCGGGGGTCGGGATGGTATGAAATTGACCTTGTTGGCCGGACTGCTGGAGGCCTGCGCCGTCCTGATCAAACAGAGTTCCATCTCATTGCTCTTGGCTAATGGGGTCTATTGTTTATTCAGCAAACGTTGGAAAAATTTGTTCATGTTCTACGCGGCGTGTCTGATCCCGGTCGGGATGGTGGTTGTCTGGGAAAGCGTGGTCACCGGTGGATTGTTCTCCCGTCATACTTTCGTTTGGTTGAATACGGGGTTTAAGTGGGACCTTCTTTGGTATTGGTTATCCAATGACCTGATCGTCGAAGCGGGATGGCTTTTGGCGCTTTTGTTGATCGTTCTTTTTTCCATGGGAGTACCCGCTTTGTTGGGTTGGCAAATGTTGTTCGGGACATTGAACCTGATCTCATTAGGACGGTTGACCGGAGCGGAAAATTACTGGTTGGAATTCATCCTGATGGCCCTTTTTTGCGTTGGGGAATGCGCGGGAAGGGAAAAACATTCGCCCAGATTGCCATCCCAGTTTGGGAAGTGGGCCCGGTGGGCTATGGTCATTGGTATAGCTTTCATACTGTGTAGTTCCATCAAGGGAAACAAGCCTGAAGTCCCTTCCGCGAGTGAAGTGGAGGCTAAAATGGATGCGGCCAAGATCTATGACATGCCCGGGGAGCATCTCGCCCTGGATACGGACCTACCATTGATGGCCGGCAAAAGGATCTGGATACAGCCCCATGAATACTCGGCCATGGTAAAACAGGGTTTCTGGAGCGTGGACCCCCTAATACGTGATATTCGAACAAAAAAATATTCAACAATTGAAATTTACGATCTGCCTGTGCAATATCTTTTGCCTCAGCCGATCGTGGATGAGATAGGGAAAAACTATCATGTGGTCCTTCGCCGGTTCGGAAGGCTCTGGTTATCGCCGAATAAGGCCCAATGATTGTTTCCCAAACAGGCCCGTTTGTGATTAAAATCGTTCCTCGACACGTTAAAGCATAATAACTTTTCATCGCGGAGAACTAATGCCGACCGCTCTAGTCATTCATGGCCATTTCTACCAACCGCCCCGGGAAAATCCCTGGACGGGCGTCATTGACGACCAGCCCAGCGCCCAGCCTTTTCCCAACTGGAACGACAGGGTTTATTACGAGTGTTACCGCCCCAACGCTTTCGCTCGGGTATTCGACCTGCGAAGCGGCCGTATCGAGAGTATCACCAACAATTACGAGTACCTCAGCTTTAACCTTGGGCCGACCCTTCTTTCTTGGATGGAAAAATACCATCCCAATACCTATCCCTTGATCCTGGAAGCGGATAAGACCAGCGCCAAGCGAAACAACGGCCATGGGAACGCCATCGCGCAAGGCTATAACCACGCCATCCTGCCTCTTTGTAACGAGGCGGACCGGATCACCCAGGTGAAATGGGGTATCGCCGATTTCAAGTACCGCTTTGAGAGGAACCCGGAATCCCTCTGGCTTCCCGAGACCGCCTGTAACGACGCCACGATGTCGGTCTTGATCGATGAGGGTTTGAAGTATGTCATCCTGTCACCCGACCAAGCCGAACGGGTTCGCCCCATCACGGGCGGGGATTGGCATGACGTTTCCAACGGGAGCATCGACCCGGGAGTGGCTTACCGATACTTCCACCGGGACGGGTCCAAGCGGTTCATTGATGTCTTCTTTTATGACATGAACATCGCCAAAAGCATCGCTTTCGAGGGGGCTTTGATCACAAGCCAAGCCCTATTGGAGCGGATCGCCCGTGCGGGCGGCGGGGATGGTCGCATCGTCCATGCCGCGACCGATGGGGAATCCTACGGTCACCACACCAAGTTCGGGGACCGAAGCCTGGCTTACGCCCTGGAAGTGGAAGCCGCCAACCGCAACTACTGGGTCACCAATTACGGCGCCTATCTTGAGAAATTCCCGCCTAACCATGAAGTGGAGATCAAGCCGGGCCCGGATGGATTCGGGACTTCCTGGAGCTGCGCCCACGGGGTGGGCCGTTGGTACCGGGATTGCGGATGCCAGACGGGAGGCCGGGAAGGCTGGAACCAAGCCTGGCGTGGTCCCTTGCGGCAAGCCTTTGATTTCGTGCGCGACACCGTGAACCTTTATTTCGAGGTGGAGCGGGGGAAACTGTTCAAAGACCCCTGGGCCGCCCGGAACGATTATGTTCAATTGCTCCTGGACCCATCGGCCTCACGGGAAGAATTCCTGGCCAAACAAGCCGGGCGGACCTTGAATGAGGCGGAACAGATCAGGGCCTTGACCCAGTTGGAGATACAGCGCAACTCCATGCTCATGTACACCAGCTGCGGGTGGTTCTTCACGGAGATCACCGGCATCGAGACGGTCCAGATCCTGAGATACGCCGCCCGGGTGTTCGATCTTTTGGAGACCTTGGGTTATCCCTCGCCTGAAAAACAATTCTTGGAGATCCTTTCCAAAGCCAAGAGCAATGTCACTGAATATGGCACAGGGGCGGATGTTTATATGCGTTTCGCCAAGACCTGCCGGGTAACGCCCCAAGGCGTGGTGGCCCATCTGGCCATTTCCAGCCTGGTGAACCATACCCCGGTGAAAGGGGAAGCGGGCGGTTTTTACTTCGAGATGATGGACGCCCGCAAGGAAGAACACGGCCGTTATACCTTGATGACGGGTCATATCCATCTCCAGGATAAAATGAGCCGGCAAAGTTACCATTATTCTTTCGGCGGATTGCATCTGGGAGGCATCGACTTTTACGGGGCCATCCGGCCTTTTGTCGAGGGCAAGGACTTTAAAAAGACCGCTGAGAAACTCTGGGAACAATTCTATATCGTCTCCCTCCCCAAATTGCTCCGCTTGATGCAGGAGGAATTCGGTCCGGAGGAATTCGGGGTGGAACAGCTGCTTCCCGAGTCACGGCAGAAGATATTCCAAGAAGTGTTCGGTACCCTAGTGGACCGCTTTTCCGAGCAATACGTCCGCCTTTATGAGGACAATCGGCGCAACCTGGAGATGCTCCAAACCGCTGGCTTTGAATTGCCCAAGGAGATCCGGGCGGCGGCCGAGTTCACGTTCGGGAAACTTTTCGAGGAAGAGATCCAGAAAAAGGAATGGTTCAAGGACCCCCTGGCCTATAAGAACCTGATCAGCCTGGCCGATGAGGTCACCCAACACGGTTATCACATCGACCGTTTCGTGGCCGAGCATACCTTCCGTAACTTGATCACCGAAATTGTGGAGATGGCCGTGGACAAGCCCAATGAGGATAATATCCGGGCGGCCAAGGCGGTCGTGCATCTGACCAAGAAACTGGGATTGGACTATAATCTTTACCTGGCCCAGGAAGCGGTTTTCCAGGCCGCCGAGAAGTCCCAGGAATTCGAGAATTTGACCGAACTATCGGATCTTTTGGACCTGCGGACCGATCTGCTGCTTGTGAAAAACAAAGAGATGAAAAAGAATCTGCGCCCAACGGCGTGAAAGTAGGATCCCTTGGCGCCCCGTAAACCCAAATCATCCGCCTCGACCAAAAAGAAGGCCGCGCAAATACCGGAAGCCGGTCCCTTGTTGAGCCTATCCCATCGAGATCCTCACGCCTTCCTGGGGATACATCCTCAAAAGGACGGGATCAAGGTGAGGATCTATCGGCCGGAGGCCAAGTCGGTCTCTATCCTCCTCAAGAAAAAGAAAGTGTTTCTGGACCAGGTGGATGCCCGTGGGCTTTTTGAGGTCTTGCTGCCTGGGTTGAAGGAACTTCCGCCTTACCAGGTTCGCGTGGAATACGCTGGGGATAAATCCTTCGAATACTGGGACCCCTACGCCTTTTGGCCGACCCTGGGAGAATTGGATCTTTATTTACTGGGGGAAGGTAATCACGAGAGACTGCATGAAAAACTAGGAGCCCATTTCCTCAAACATCAGGAAGTGGAAGGGGTTTCTTTCTCCGTTTGGGCACCGGGCGCCAAAAGCGTCAGCGTGGTGGGAGATTTCAACGGTTGGGACGGCCGCCTGCACATGATGCGTTGCCTGGGTAACTCAGGAATCTGGGAGATATTCATCCCGGGATTGGAACAAGGGACCAATTATAAGTTCGAGATCAGGTCCGATAACGGGGGTTTGAAGCTCAAGGCCGACCCATACGCGTTCGCCACAGAAAAACCTCCCTTGACCGCGTCCAGGATCTACAAATCCCATTTTCAATTCAAAGACCAAGCCTGGATGGAGAACCGTGCCAAGGGCGACCCCATCAAAAAGCCCATGTCCATCTACGAAGTCCATCTCGAATCCTGGCGCAAGGTTCCTGAGGATGGGGATCGATCCCTGACCTATCAGGAGATGGCGGTCCAATTGGGAGATTACGTGAAGGAAATGGGTTTTACCCACGTGGAATTCATGCCCATCATGGAGCATCCTTTTGGGGGTTCCTGGGGTTATCAAGTCTCCTCTTACTTCGCCCCTACCTCCCGCTTTGGCGAACCCGATGATTTCAAGTTCCTGGTGGACCATCTCCATCAACTGGGTATCGGCGTCATCCTGGATTGGGTCCCCGCCCATTTTCCCAAGGACGATTTCGCGTTGGGACGTTTCGATGGGACGGGATTATATGAGCATATCGATCCCCGTCAGGGCGAACACCCCGATTGGGGAACTTATGTCTTCAATTTTGGGCGCAATGAGGTCAGGAACTTCCTCATCTCCAACGCTCTCTTTTGGCTTTCCGAATACCATGTGGACGGTTTGCGGCTGGACGCCGTGGCTTCCATGCTTTACCTGGACTACAGCCGGGAAGCGGGGGAATGGGTACCGAATAAGTATGGAGGTAATGAGAACCTGGAGGCTATTTCCTTCCTGCGTCGGCTCAATGAACTGGTTTACGCCCACCATCCCGGGGCATTGATGATCGCCGAGGAATCCACCGCCTGGCCCGCGGTCAGCCGCCCGACCTACTCGGGAGGTTTAGGGTTCGGGTTCAAGTGGAACATGGGATGGATGCACGACACCCTTTTCTATTTCAGCCGGGACCCCATCTACCGCCGATTCAACCACAATAACCTGACCTTCGGTTTCCTGTACGCCTGGAGCGAGAATTTCATCCTTCCCATCTCTCATGACGAGGTGGTGCACGGGAAATGTTCCTTGATCGACAAGATGCCGGGGGATCGTTGGCAGAAGTTCGCCGGTTTGCGCTCCCTTTTCGGCTATATGTGGGCCCATCCCGGCAAGAAGCTCCTTTTTATGGGCAGCGAATTCGCCCAGTTCTTCGAGTGGAATCATGACCGTAGTCTGGATTGGCATCTGACCCAATGGGCGGACCACTGGCGGATCCAGGATTATGTCAAAGACCTGAACCGGATCTATCAGGAGAACCCGGCGTTGTGGGAAGCGGACGTGGACCCGGTCGGTTTTCAATGGGTCGACGCCAATAACGCCGATGAGAATGTCGTGGCGTTCCTGAGAAGGTCGCCTTCGACGGGGAGACAAGTGCTCTGTGTGGGGAATTTTTCACCGGTGATGCGGACTGGTTATCGGGTGGGGCTGCCTAAATGGGGTTATTACAAGGAGATCCTGAACTCCGACTCGAGCCTTTATGGAGGCAGTAATTTCGGCAACGGCGGGGGCATCCACGCGGAGAATATTCCCTGCCATAACCAACCTTTTTCAGCCATAGTGGCCCTTCCTCCATTGGCGACCTTGTGGTTCGAAGCGCCCTGAACGGCCCAAAATCCCTAAAGTTGCGAGTTGCGGGTTTTTTGGTGGCCAACCTATAATATCGTTTTGGTTTTATACCTTCTTAAATTAAGGACGTCATGAAAGCGAAACCGCATCACTCGGTAAATAAAAATACCGTTAAGGTCCATAAGGGCTTGTCGGCATGGGAAAGGGTCCAGCTGGCCAGGAATCCCCAACGACCCTACGTGACCGATTATATGCCTTTGGTTTTTGGGGAATTCCTCGAGATCCATGGGGACCGGACTTTCAGCGACGACCCTGCCACGATCGCGGGTTTTACCACTTTGGATGACCAGCCGGTGATGGTATTCGGTCAACGCCGCGGGCATGACACGAAGGAGAATATCCAACGGAATTTCGGGATGTCCCATCCGGAAGGCTACCGCAAGGCCCTTCGTCTATTTAAAATGGCGGAGAAATTCAAGAAACCCATCATCACTTTTGTGGATACCTCCGGGGCCTATCCCGGCCTGGGCGCTGAGGAAAGAGGTCAGGCGGAGGCCATCGCCAGGAACCTTTTGGAAATGGCCAAATTGTGCGTTCCGGTCATCACGGTCATCTTGGGTGAGGGCGGGAGCGGGGGAGCCATCGGTATCGCCGTTTCGAACAAGGTCTTGATGCTGGAAAACGCCGTGTATTCGGTCATCTCGCCCGAGGGATGCGCCGCTATCCTATGGAATGACAGGGAAAAGATACAACAGGCGGCGGAAGTCTTGAAATTGACAGCGGTGGATCTACTTCGTTTAAAGATCATCGATGAGATCATTCCCGAGCCTGTTGGAGGGGCCCATACCGATTATGAGGCGACCGCGAAAGAATTGAAAAAGTGTCTTGTCAAGGTCTTGAAACCGCTCTTGAAATTATCGCCTTCCGCTTTGAAAGACCAGCGTTATGGGAAGTTCCGGGCCATGGGAGTCTTCAAAGACTAGTGGTGCCATCCATCCGCCGAATTTCATCCCCGCAACATGAACCGAGGACTTTTTTCATGAAACCGAAGAAGATCTCTTTAAGTATCCCCGCCTTGCTGGCCCTTTGGATCCTCGTGTTCACGGTCGGTCTTCCGCGGGTTTGGGCAAAGCCGCGGATCGTTCTGTACGCGGCACATGGAGGGTCTGATTCCGGGGTCAAGGCCGGATCGGAAGTCGAAAAAGAATGGAATTTGAAGGTCACCAAAATTCTCCAGCAAACCTTCGAATCGGCGGGTTTTGAGGTGGTCATGGTCCGGAAGAAAGATGAGGCCCTATCGACCGAGACCTGGACGAATCTGGTCAACACTTCCGACGCGTTACTGGCCATCGTGATCCACTCGGAAAGGGATTGGACTGGGCGTATGACCGGTCCGTTATTCGTGGTGGAGCCTCCCACCCGGACGGATAATCCCGTTAATCAGGATATCCAAAGGTGGGGGATGACTTCACTGGCGCAATATCACGCCAGTTTGAGGCTCGCGAAGGCTATAGCGAGCAAGCTGGGAGTTAGTGGCGAATTGTCGAATCTATCCGACAGCCGGGGGATAACGGGCGAAATGCTTTCGCCTGAAGGAAGGATCTGGTGTATGCCTCACCAGGACCTCAGGTTTTTGATCATCCCCTCGATCGTTCTTACCCCTCTTTTCCTGACATCGTCCGCCGACCTGAAGAAATTTTCCACGAACGACGGACTCCAAGCCTTCGCCAATGGGACAGTTCAGGGGACCATGGATTTCCTCCAGATGCCGACTCCAGTTCCGACGGTGGGCCGATGAGAAAAATAAATTTTTCCTGGAAAACGACGATTGTGATCGCTGTTTTTTTGGTCCTTGTGATCCTTGGCTTGTGGAAACGCAACCAAGGGAATCCTCTCAAATCCGAAACAGGACACGGTTTATCTTCGACCCCGCTTTTTGAGCCTCATGATCGTTCGGTCTCTATCCTGATCAAGACAGTGGAAATGTCGACCGGTAAACCAGTCAATGTCCCGACCTCGATCCGTCAGAGTAAAAGCCGGTACAACCAGATGAAACAGGCGGTCCTGGCTTTTTTGGACGGTCCTCGGAAAGGGAAGTTCCAAGTCCCGGTCCCGGAAGGGATGGCTTTGAATGAATTCTATCTGACCCCGGAAGGAACGGCGGTGGTGGATCTCTCGATGACAGCGGTCAATCGAACGACATTCGGATTTGTCGAGGAAGCGCTATTCGTGAAAGGTTTGATCGAGGTATTGAGCAAGAATTTTTTTGAGGTCAAAATGGTGAAGATCCTTGTGGATGGGCAAGACGCTCCTACCCTGGCGGGGCATTACGCGCTGGGGACTTCGGACTCGGCGGCATCGACCGCTTTAGGCGCTTATGGCGGGCCAACCGACTAAACTTCTTTAAAAAGAGAGAACCATGGTTAATGATCCAAAAACGGAGTTACCTCCGGCTTATGAACCGTCCGAGGTGGAAAAAAGATGGTATGGGAAATGGGAAGAAGCGGGATTGTTCAAAGCGTCCGTGGAGTCTTCCAAACCGCCCTTTTGTATGGTCATTCCACCCCCCAATGTGACCGGAAGCCTGCATATCGGCCACGCTCTCAATAACACCCTTCAAGACCTGATCGCCCGTTTCAAACGCATGAGAGGTTTCAATGTTCTATGGCTTCCGGGGTGCGATCACGCCGGTATCGCCACGCAGAATGTGGTCGAGAGGGAGCTGAAAAAGGAAGGAAAAACCCGGCATGACCTGGGCCGGGAAGAATTTTTAAAGCGGGTATGGGATTGGAAGAATAAGTACGGCGCCACCATCATGGGCCAATTGCGAAAGTTGGGATGCTCGTTGGACTGGTCCCGCGAACGATTCACGATGGACGTGGGCTTATCCAAAGCGGTCCAAAAGGTATTCATTGATCTCTACAACGAGAAGCTCATCTATCAGGACTATTATTTGATCAGCTGGTGTCCCCGATGCCAGACCGCGCTTTCCGATATTGAGGTGGAGCACAAGACTAACCAGGGGAATTTTTACCACATCCGTTATCCCTTCGCTCACGACACGGCCAACGGGCTGGAAGTGGCCACCACCAGGCCGGAAACCCTCTTGGGGGATACGGCGGTCGCGGTGCATCCAGAGGACGAACGCTATTCAGGCTTGCAGGGAAAATCGGTGATCCTGCCCCTTGTCCAAAAATCCATCCCCATCATCCGGGACGAGTATGTCGACCGCCAATTCGGCACGGGAGTGGTCAAGATCACCCCGGCCCATGATTTCAATGACTTCCAGGTTGGGAACAGGCACCAGCTGCCAAGGGTCAATATCCTCAATCCGGACGGGACCTTGAATGAGAACGCGGGCAATTACAAAGGAATGTCCGTATTGGCCGCCCGCAAGAAAGTCGTTGAGGACCTGGAAGCTCTTGGACTTTTACTGAAAGTGGAACCTCATGAGCACAATGTGGGCCATTGCTCACGATGCGGAACGGTGGTTGAACCCTACTATTCCAAGCAATGGTTCGTCAGGATGAAACCCCTGGCCCAAGAGGCGCTTAAAGCCGTGGACGAGGGGAAGACAAAGTTCGTCCCGGAGGCTTGGCGGGGGGAATTCGAAAAATGGTTGTTGAATATCCATGATTGGTGCATCAGCCGACAGCTTTGGTGGGGCCACCGGATCCCTGTTTACACCTGCGCGGAATGCGGAACCCAAACAGCTTCCGCTGAAATGCCATTGGATTGCCCGAACGGTCACAAGGGCCGGATGGAACAGGATCCGGATGTCTTGGATACCTGGTTTTCCTCGGGGCTTTGGCCTTTTTCCACATTGGGTTGGCCGGAAAAGACCAAGGACTTGGAACTCTTTTATCCAACTTCGGTCTTGGTGACTTCCTGGGATATCATTTTCTTCTGGGTGGCCAGGATGATGATGATGGGTTTGAAATTCATGGGGGAAGTGCCTTTCTCCGAGGTCTACATGTACTCCCTGGTGGCGGACGCCGAGGGAAAGAAGATGAGCAAGTCCAAGGGGAATGTGGTGGACCCATTGGACCTCATCGATCAATTCGGAACGGACGCCCTTCGCTTCACTTTGACCTCGATCGAGACCAAACAGCGCTATGTGGCCTTGACCCCGCAAAAGCTTGAGTCTTGCCGAAATTTCGTGAATAAACTTTATAACGCCACCCGTTTTGTCTTGATGACATTGCCGGAGGGCGAAGCGATCGAGCCGTTATCGAAGGTCGATCACGCCAAATTGAAGCTGGAAGATCGATGGATTCTGACCAGGCTTTCCCAGGTGACGGAGGAAGTCACTCAGGATTACGAGACCTATCGGGTGGCCGAATTATCCCAAACTCTCTATCGATTCCTATGGAACGAGTTTTGCGACTGGTATCTGGAATGCATCAAGCCCCGTCTTTATTCCAAGGATAACGAAGAGGAAAGAAAACTAGCGGCTTCGGTGGTCCTGGGGGTTCTGGACGGCCTTTTGAGGCTGCTCCATCCGGTTTTGCCTTTTGTGACGGAGGAGTTGTGGCATAAGCTTCCGGGAAGGGGAACATTCATCATGAATTCGCCCTGGCCTAAACCAGGGGATTATCCCGTGGATATTGTTTCAATAGGCGATTTTGCCTTGCTTCAAGAAGTTGTTACGGCCATCCGAACCAGCCGGAGTGAGATTTCTTTCCCCCCGGCTAATAAGGTCAAGGTCGCTATTTCTGGCGATGAAAAATTACATCTATCCATTACAAAATTCCAAGATTTGGTAATGTCTCTGGCGAAAGTCGAGGAAATAGGCCGTACTGCCTCTTCGCCTTTAGCTCCAGCTTCTGTTTTTTCCATCGCTAATGGGGAAATATTTGTTCTTTTGGAAGGGCATGTTGACTTGAACAAAGAATCGGTCAAGAAAAAGTCGGAGATCGAAAAATTGGAAAAGTACATTCAAACCACCCAAATGAAGTTATCAAACCAAGAGTTCGTGAAAAAAGCCCCGGCAGGAATGGTCGAGGCGGAAAAAACGAAGATCAAGGAAGCCGAGAACAAGATATCCCACATAAGACGTAATTTGAAATCCATGGGAGTGTGATCGATTATGGGACGTCCATTGGATCTTAAGAATATCCTGCCTTTATTGATCGCCTCCCTGCGCGAAGATGGCGCTTGGGAAGACAGGACAACAAAAGCGGTCATCCCCCCCAGTTTGATAGCGAAAGGGGAAGTGGTCGCTAAATCTCCCGGCATCTTGGCCGGTCTTCCGGTCATGGCGGAGGTTTTTAGAATCCTCGATAAAAAGTGTCAATTAATCCCGCTCGTCAAGGAAGGGCAAAAAGTTCATCCCGGTCAACGAGTGGCTTGGTTGAAAGGGCCTGCTCGCGGTCTTCTGTCGGGTGAAAGGGTGGCGTTGAACCTAATGAGTAGACTATCGGGGATCGCTACCTTGACCCGGAAAATGCGGCAAGCGTTAGGGAGCCCACGCCTATTTGACACTCGCAAAACGACTCCTCTTTGGAGGGCACTGGAACGGTACGCGGTCAAAGTGGGAGGGGGACGGAATCATCGATTCAACCTGTCGGGTCATGTACTCTTGAAAGACAATCATCTAAAACTCGGCGGCGGAGTTTTCAATACAGTGACCGCCGCCCGGAATAAATACGGGGCGGGGGAGACCATCGAGGTTGAAATAGAAACTTTTGAAGAGGCTTCTGAAGCCCTTCGCGCCGGCGCCGATATCATCTTGATCGATAACGCCGCTCCAGCCTTGTTCCGTAAGATCCATCGATTATTGAAAGGCAAGGCGGTTTTAGAAACGTCGGGAGGGATCGACCTCCGTAACATTCGAAAACGGTCTCGATTGCCAGTTGACCGTTATTCTTCCGGATCACTGACCCATTCCGCTCCCGCCATTGATTTTTCGATCGAGCTTTTCCTGCTTTGAGAACATCCTCGGCCAGTTCGAAAGGCTGGAACTCCCATTCGATCCGTAAGGGCCTTAAAACCAAACTCTTTGGCCGAGTTCTATTATGTTTTGACAAGATCACTTCAACCAATGACTTAGCTCTTGAATTGGCGATGGCGGGCGCGGAAGAAGGAACGGTCGTAATCGCCGAGACGCAGACCAAAGGACGAGGAAGGATGGGTCGTCGATGGGTATCTAGTTCGACTCGATCCATAACCTTCTCGATCGTATTGCGTCCTAAACTCCATGCTGACGAGATGTCAGAGATCACTTTATCCGCGGCTGTTGGTGTAGCCAAAACGCTGGAAAAGTGGCGGCTCAAGCCCGATATCAAATGGCCCAACGATCTGTTGATATCTGGGAAAAAAGTCTGCGGCATTTTGACCGAAATGGGGCACAAAAAAGATAAAATAGGGACGGTCATCTTGGGGGTTGGGATCAACCTCAACCAACGGCCTGTAGATTTCCCCCCTGAACTCAGGGAAAAGGCGACCAGCCTTTATTTAGCGTCTTCAAAACGAATAAACAGGAAGCGATTTTTTCAGGAACTTTTATACCAGTTGGAAACTAGCTATGAATTGGTGAAAGAAAGACGTTTTTCAAAAGTCCTGGGAGAATGGAAGAAAAGATCCATGACGATCGGCCGGCAAGTCAAGGTAACTCAAGGGTATAGGACCTTTTTCGCCCAAGTCACCGATGTTGATGAAAAGGGCGCGCTTTTACTGAGGACCGATGCCGGGATGATGGAAAGATTAACATCCGGAGATGTGGAATTGCTGAAACTAAACCAAGCGAAACCATCCGTGGGCAGGATCGGAAAGGCTCGATCGTGATCTGGACCATACTTGTCGGAAATACCAGGGTTGTTGCCGCCTTGGTAATAGACACGAAGATCCTCCGGAAATACAACATCCCTACAGACCGATTAAAAACAAAGAGCGGAGCTCTGTCGTGGGCCCGGCAGTTGCGAAAGAGCTCGGGATGTAATGGTATCGTCATCGCGAGTGTTGTCCCTGCGGTTGACCCAAGGATTGACAGGGCCTTAGCCCGGACATTTGAAAGGGATCCTGTTTTTATCGATAGTAGGAACGCGGGGATAGGGGTGAAGATCAACAAACCAACCCAAGCTGGCGCAGATCGATTGGCGAACGCTGTCGCGGCAAAGGAATTATATGGTTCGCCAAGCATAGTTGTGGATTTTGGGACAGCGACAACTTTCGATGTGGTGGACCGTAAAGGAAATTATCGTGGCGGGGCCATCCTGCCTGGGATCGGCGTCTCATTAAAGGCTTTGTTTGAACATACGGCCAAGATACCTTTGGTCGATTTCAAGAAGGTCAACCGGGCGATTGGACATTCCACGGAAGAGGCTGTTCGTTCCGGCATTTATTTTGGAACGATAGGAACCACGCGAGAACTATTGACGCGGATCCGCAAAGAGATAGGAAGAAAAACCCCGGCGATCGCGACGGGCGGTTGGTGCGGTTATTTTTTCGGGACAGCTCTATTTGATCAAATAGAACCGGATTTGACCTTGATCGGTTTAGGGATCATATGGCGGGACCACCATGCGTAATATCGAGGAGATCGCCGAGGAAGAGGAAGGTTTATCCAGAGAGATACTTCTTTCAAAGGTTCACCGAGCCCTATCGGTTTTTGGGTTTTTACTAGGCGCGTCGGGATGGTTCCTTTTTTCCCGGGGACAAATGGGGAAGGGCGCCGTATTGATCTTGATTTCCCTTAGCCTTTTCGCCGTCCACTGGGGAATGGGTCAGATATTCTCGAAGGTGACTTGGGGTGCTTATCTCGCGGCCTCCCTGGTTTTTACAGGCTCGTTTTTGCTTTATTCTCTAACCCACACCCCGTCATTTTATTGGGGCAAAGATCCAGCCTTTTGGCTTTCAGTCCATGCGGGGTTGGTGGGAGAACCGCCTTGGTCGCCTTTGTCCACCCTTTTGGGACAGGGCGCTTGTTTCATATTTCCTAGATCCCAGTTCTATCTTTTGCCCGGTCTTTCCAGTTTGATCCTAGCCATTGCTATGTTTTTGGTCATGCTTGAATTGTTCCGCCAACTCAAAAGCAAAAATATTCTTCATGTAACAGTCCGGATTCTATTTTGCGCAGTGCTGGTTTTTGCTCGGTGGAATTGGGATGAAGCTACGATCGCCTCTGGACTCATCGCGGCCCTGGGGCTGCTATTATTCTTGGCCCAAAGGGCGCTTCTTTCATTCGAAGAAAAACCCTGGAAATCGTTGTATCTATTATTGGGTTTGTTATTCAGTGTTCATCCGCTCTGGGGAGTGTTGGGGCTGATGGCCCATTTTTCCCATTTGGACAATGAGGGCAAAGGATGGAGGAACATACTTTTGCCCTTGGCCCTTGGTTTAACTCCTTATTTATGGGTTTGGTTCAGGATGGATCAAGCGTTTGGATCCTGGGGCGGATCACACCCTTTTTTGGAGACTTTGAACTCGTGGAAAACACTTTGGGACTGGCATTTTCAAAAAGATTGGGATCTCTGGGACTCTTTGGCTTCGATCGGCATAATCTTCTGGGTGCTATTCATTCTTTCTCTTTTATTAGGTCTTTTGAATTTGGCCTTTTGGCGGACCGGCCCTAAAAAAATCAACTCACTTCTTGATACATGGGTCTGGTTAACCGCATGGTTATTTGGCCTTATGTTCTATTCGACATCCTCCGAACAACCAGGCCCCACCTCTTTATGGGCCACGGTTGGTTTAGCTTCCATGGTCCTCCGGTATGCCGAGAAAGGTATGGAGAAAAAACCCGGGAATTGGTTTTCGGGTCGAAGGCTCGTGATCTTTTTAGTACTGTCCCTATTGACCGCGATCGGTCTGGCTTGGCTGCCTGGGCAACGGTATTTACGAAGTCATTTAGACCTTCCGGAACAACACGCCTTTAACCTTCTGCGAGCGCTAGATAATAGAACGGTAATGGTTTTTGAGGACGCATTCGAGGCTAACGCATGCCAGGAATCCATGTTATTGGAACCCATCCAACCCAAGGACTTCCTATTGGAACGGCGTTATTTGAACAAAAAATGGTACATCACTCAATGTATCCGAAAAGACCCCGAGCTTCTTTTTTCCCGGGTATCCGGGTCGCCCGATGAACTTTTCCAAGATCTTCTAATCAATAATTTGGATCGGTGGGATATACAGTGGTGTATTTCTCAAATGCCGGCCAACTGGAAGGGCCCCTCGGCCTATTCGACGGTCCTGGGCCAAAAATTTGAACGAAACGACTTGGACTCCACGGGAATGGAGAACATCCAATTCCGCTATGACCTGTCAGCATTGACCCAAACCGAAATGGAGCCGGACGCTGGGTCTGTTTCCACTATCCAGCGTTACTCGATAGGTTTTAATGAATTGGGAAAGGAATTATTGGCGCGGAATCATTACGCCAGCGCTATTAGGGCTTTTGAGCGGGCAGTTAATCTCAACGGTGGCTTTGATGAACCGAGAAAAACTTTGGCGCAGATCTATAGTCAACAAAACATCCTGGAGGCGGCCCGCCTGGAATTGGAAAAGACCGTGAAACAACATCCGATCCAGATAGCCGGATTAATGCTTCAACTTGATAAGGCCAAAAGGGAAAAGGATGACTCCAGAACAGTTCAGCTGTTGGATGATATGATCCGTTTAAACAATGAACTTTCCGACGCGCAATACCATCTTTCCTTGGTCTATGAGAAGGAAGGCCGTTTAGCCGAGTCGAAATCATTGCTCGAATCATCAGTTAAGCTAAATCCGCAAAGGGTGGAATCCCAGTTAACCTACGGTAGATTGATGGCGCGCATGGGAAATCGGATCAAAGCGGAAGAGGCTTTTCGGTCAGTGTTGGAAGTGGATCCGGTCAATAAAGAAGCTCAGGTAGAACTTTGGAAATTATTGAACCAGCCTTGAGTTTCAAATTGAATTCAGGAGTACGGTTTTGAGGACAGAAGCTGCTCTGAAAACGGTATATATTCTGTTCTTCATATTTTTTTGGGGTTTCTTACTCTCCGCCCAAAACCCGGGATTGATGTCCGATGATAGCGGGGAATTTGCCGCATCAGCTTTGTCTCTTGGATTGCCCCATCCCCCTGGATATCCATTGATTTGTCTTTTGGGGAAAATCTCAACATTAGTTCCGGTAGGAACGGTCGCTTTTAGATTGAACTTGCTTTCTACCTGTTTTGTTCTCCTTTCACTGCTATTGATTTTAGGAACTCTTTCTAAATTTACACCGAAACTTTCGAAGATTGAATTGTTCCTGGGCTCGTTTGTTTTTCTAGGTTGTCGCAGTTTATTTGCTGAATGTCTGACGGCAAAAGGGTGTATCTATACATTCACCTTATTTACGTTTTCCATCGCGGCTTGGGTTTACTTTAAAAGTAAGGACAATGAGCCTAAAGCCGCCGAGTGGGTGCTTCTTCTTTTTGTCTGGGGATTGGGAATGGCTAATCATTGGCAATCTCAATTGTTTTGGATCCCGTTCATTATATTAACGGCGTGGCAATGGAGAAGGACCTTGAGTTTTAAAACATTAACTTACGGTTTCTGTCTGGCGATTGTCGGGATGTCCGTCTATCTTTATTTACCACTCAGGGGAATATTCTATCCTTGTCCGTTTTGGGGAGACCCAACTAAGGTGGCTGGATTTTATTGGGTCGTGACACGGCAATTGGTTGCTGGATTAGAACCACTTTCGAGGGATTTTTCTTTTTATCAGGGATCTCTTAAGGAGTATTTCCGTGTTATGACTCTCCATTGGATGCCCGGAACATTTATTTTATTTTTGATTGGGATCGGCGAATTTTGGCGGGAAAATCGTTCTAAATTTTGGGGTTGGCTGACGCTGTATTGTCCCGTTTTCTTGGCCGTGATGTTGGTTCACGAGGAAAAGAATACCTATCTGGTCCCGCTTTATATAATTTCTTTATCTGGTTTGGTTATGATAGCGTTCGTTTTGGGTTTACATCGTGTTTTAGCTTTTTTGAATGGTTACAAGAATAAAATGGTTTATGGAATTTTTATTATTGCGATTCTTTTGGCTTCCTTTTTCTGGCTAGTTCAAGACCAAATAAAAGAAAATCGAGCCCAGTATACTTTAGCTGAGGATTTTGGTGAAAATGTAATGTTGGATATTCCGCGGGATGGTTTGGTATTGGCAGAAGGGGATCATTACGTCATGTCCCTTTGGTATTTGCAAGTTGTAAGAAAGCTTCGCCCCGACATTTTGTTTGAACCAGCGGATTTTCTTGTTCATGATTGGGGATGGGAACAAATATCACGATTCGATCCTAGATATACATCCTTGACGCTAAGGCCGCTTTTTTTAGATCGATTTCGTGGGCTAACCAAAGGTCCTCGGTTGTTTTTTTACTCTTTATATCGATCGAAATTTTCCAGTACTCTCGACCAATTGCATCGGACATTCTCGAATAATGGCCTCACTGTTACATTTGCTGATAATCCGGGATTAACCATTCAACAATTCCAAAAACAACGTTTTCGGAACCTGGAAATAATGTTTGATCCGGAACAATTGGACCCATCTTCCGGTGTGATCTTACATTACTATTCCTATGAACTGTACTGCTTGCAAACAGAACGAATTAAGAAGATGGTTAATTGAAGTTAAGGAGGTCCAAACAACTAAAACGCTGATTATAGTGGGTATTCCAATGTTTGTGCTGTTATAATACGGAGGTTTCATGGGATTTATTCCTGAAAGAAAAAGCAGGAGTTGGAATGGACCTTCAAGCCATACTTGTTTCCATGGTAGAAAAAAAAGCTTCGGATGTGCACATGAAAGCTGGCGCACCTCCTCTTTTTCGGATAGATGGAGACTTAACCCCGCAAAGTGAAGTTGCTTTAACCCCGCAGGAACTAGCCGAAGTTGCCACCTACTTGATGGATGAAAAACAACAGAAGATATTTTTCGAGGACCGACGAGAAGTTGATTTGGCCTATGCGGTCGAAGGTTTGGCTCGTTTCAGGACTAATGCAATGTGGCAAAGGGGTTTGCCTGAAATTATCATGAGAGTTATTCCTCAGGTTATCCCCCGCATTGAGGATATCAATATGCCCACGGCGGTACTCAAGCAGATCGCCATGGAACAAAGGGGTTTGATTCTGGTAACCGGCATCACTGGCTCGGGTAAATCAACGACCTTAGCGGCTTTGATCAATGAGATGAATCTGAATCGAGCCGCCCATATCGTGACGGTCGAAGATCCAATTGAATTTGTGCACCAAGACAAAAAATCAAGCGTGACCCAACGTGAAGTGGGTCTGGATACGGAAAGTTTCAAATCGGCGTTGAAGTATGTTTTACGACAAGATCCCGATATCATTCTGATTGGTGAGATGCGTGACGTTGAAACGGTTCAAGCCGCAATTACTTCGGCTGAAACCGGCCATTTGGTATTATCAACCCTTCACACAATGGACACGATACAGACGATCGAACGTATTCTTGATTTTTTCCAACCCGATCAACAGAATCAAATTCGGATACAGCTATCAAACACGATAAGAGCGGTCATATCCCAAAGGCTGGTAAGCAAGGCGGATGGGGCGGGGGTTGTTCCAGCTTGCGAGATCATGATCGCGACACCGACCATTAAATCCTTGATCGCTGATAACAAAATCAGTTCCATCCGTAGTTTCATAGCGGAAGGTCACAGCCAATATGGGATGCAAACTTTTGATCAATCTTTGATCGGCCTAGTGAGGAAGAATTTAATTACCCGGGAAAGCGCATTGGAACAGGCTACGTCCCCGAGTGAAATAGACTTGGGTTTAAAAGGGATTTCCTCATCCAAGGCTTCCGCCCAATCATTGATCTCGCAAATGGAGACCAACCAGCAAAAAGAACGGGTAGGTGCCTGGTATAAACGCGCTCAGGAACTTTTCGATAAACGCCGTTATGACGAGGCTAAAAGCGAGTTGAAACGGGTCCTTCAAGAGATGCCGGAAAACAAAGAAGGCAATACATTAATGGCCAAGATAAGGGAAATGGAGAGCCAGACAGAAAAAAAGAAGGATGTTTCCTCCATTATAAAAACCGCTTTGGCGCTTTATCGCGAGAAGAAGCACCAAGGGGCCATCCTTGAATTCCAAAAGGCTTTAGAAATCGATCCTGGGAATAAGCAGGCTGAAGGATACATCCGTTCTATCCAAATTGAACTGGAAAATAGGGAAAAGGCCAGAGAATTGTATCAAGCTGCCATGCAAAGTCAGCAACAGAATGATTTTATCGGGGCGATTGGACAGATCGACCAAGCCTTGATATTGGATCCGGAGAATGAACAAGCGGCAGTCCTGCAAAGAAATGTAAAAGCGGCTTACCAAAAGGAATTGGCAAAGGCAAAAGCTGCTGAATTCAATCAAATTGCAATTGAACTTTACAAGGCTGGGGATCTTTTAGGCGCGTTAGTGGCATGGAACAAAGCCAACGAGCTTCACCCCGATACAGAGGAGATCAATCGGTATCTTCAACAAGGGATCGCTAAACTTCTTTCATTTGGTGTTGAAGGAACTGATTCCAATCCTGAGAAGGAAAACATATTAGCTCTATTTGAACAAGGAGTCCGTTCTTATGTTCGCAGCGATTTCCAAACTGCGATTGAGTTTTTCAAAAAGGCCTTGGGCAAGGCGGAAGAAAATTCTTATTTAAATGCTTATCTGCAAAAATCCTCTCAAATGTTAGAACAACAGATCACTGAGTTCTACCAGAGCGGATGGAAAGCCCAACAGGCGGGCGAATTGTTATCGGCGCAAAAAGAATATACAAAAGTGCTTAGACTTTCGCCGGGGCACCCAGAGGTGGTTAAACAACTCGCTGAACTTAAAACAAAGATTCAACAGGAAACCGAAAAATTCTACAACGAGGGTAAGCAGTATTTTGATCAAAATGACATGGACCAAGCTATTCGGATATGGAATAAAATCCTAGAAATCGAGCCGACCAATGACCGGGCCATAAAAAAAATCGAGGAAGCTAAGATCAAAAAAAGTACCTTGAGCGGAATTTTTTCAAAGATCAATTGAGGATTTGAAGCGTTATTCCATTTCTAAGGATGAATGAGAATGAATAAACTTATCATCGCGGCGATCGTGATAATCGGAATCTTTTATGTGGCGTTGAATTCCTCAATTTTGGCTGAACAAGCTCAAAAGTGGGTCAAGGAAAATCCCAAAGACCCGCATGCACCGCTTGTCCTTTATGATGTTGCCCGATGGTGCGATATTCTAGGGGATAACAAAAAAGCCATGGAGGTCTATGGGCAAATTTATCAGGATTATCCTGATAAATCCGATTTAGCCGCAGCTTCCCTCTATTATTCTGCTCAAGTGTTGGTTGATACAACCTCGGCAAGGCATCAAGCGGATCCTTATATCGACATTATCTTGAGCCAATATCCAAATGAACAAGAGTGGGTTATTAAGGCAAAAAACTTGAGAGATGAGGTGAATTATGCTCGTTGAGCGTCCTTCTTGGGCTGTAGTATTAATCGCTGCCATTCTTTGGGTCCAGTTAGGAGGCCCAAAGGCTCAGGGAAAAACGTTGGAAATTGATGTGGAAGAAGAGGGTCAATCTGTAACTCCAACAACAGAAAATGATAAGGCTTTGCCAACGGCAATAATGGTTTTAACTCCGAGTATAACTACGACGCCTTTGCAACCAACTCCGACCGTTCAGAGTCAACCAACCGTTCGCCAAGAGTCGGAGACCGAACCGGAGCAAAAATCCATTAAGGATTCAAAAAACATTTCTGCCAGCATAAGAACAAGGGCAAGCGATCAAATCACTTTTTACTATTTTTTAAGGGCAGGTTATGTAGTGGAGGGTAATGACCGGATCCCAGCTGTTGGTAAAGTGGGTGAAACATACGATACTCAATCAATAATAAGCACAGGCCAAAAGATATATGCTGAGATCGGTCCCAAAAAAGGAGTTAAAGTCGGCGATCTTTTAATCCCTTATCGGCTCATGGTCAACAACCTTAAGGAAACTCATAGTGGTTTTTCAGGTGATTGGGTTAAGAATCTTGGAATTGTTAAGGTTTTGGAAGTTCAAAGAAAATATTGTTTGGTTGAATCGATAAAATCCTTTGAGCCGTTCCGGAAGGGAGATAGTTTAAGAATTTATAACGATGAGATCAAAAGATGGAAACAAGCCCAGACGAAAAAAATACTCCCGCAGCATGAGATCCATTGTTATGTGGCTGGTGGAGAATCGGGAAGAACCCAATACGCGCAATTTGATTTCATTGTGCTGACCGCTGGGTCCAAAAAAGGGGTAGTTGAAGGACAAACCTTTGAAATTAGAAAAGCAGGGACTCGCGGTGTTTTTGATGAAACAATTCATGCAATAAAAGGAAAAGCACAAGTTTTTTATGTTGGCCCGAGTTATTCGATGGCACAAATTGTTTCTAGTGTCGAGCCGATCGAACAAGGGTTCGAAGCCAGTTACCGGCCATAAAGGGTTGGGCGGCCCTGGTAAGGAATTGAGGATGATAGCGCCGATCGATCAGGACCAGAATTTTAAAAAAATACTAGAAATGATTTTGACGGACAAAGGATTTGATGGTAGCCACTATAAAATAAATTATATCAAGAGGAGGATAGCTGTGAGGATGAGGGCGACTGGGGCGCCTAATTATGATGAGTATTACAAAATATTAAAATCCGATCCTCGCGAATTGTCCTTCCTTTTCGACCGTTTAACTATTCATGTAACTGAATTTTTCAGAGACCCTGAGGTGTACAGAGCCATTCAAGGGGCAAACATTGCGAATGTTACCAAAGACAGATTACAACAAATAAAGGTATGGTGTGCTGGATGCAGTACGGGGGAAGAACCATATTCAGTGGCTATGTTGTTGAAGGAAAAAGCGGTTGATAACCCGTGTATGGAATTTCAGATCTACGCGACAGATATTGATCCGATCAGTATTAAAACTGCTGCCCAAGGCATTTATCCATTGGAAGCCCTTCGTAAACTAACGAAAACCCAAATTGCGAGATGGTTTTTTATACGCGGGGAGAAGGCCAGGATTGTAGAAGAGTTAAGACGGTTTGTCTTTTTTCGTCCTCATGATTTATTGGGCCATTGGAGCCCTGAATTATCCGGGTTTCACATGATTTTTTGCAGAAATCTATTGATCTATTTGACATCGACCCAGCAGCAAAAACTTTACGAACGGTTTTATTATTCGCTTAAACCGGGGGGGTACTTGGTACTCGGTTTATCTGAAACCCTTTTGGGGACCGCAAGGAAATATTATCGCTGTGTCGATGTGAAAAATAGGATCTACCAAGCAAATTTAATAGATGACCCTGGATGTAATTCTCCGAAAGGTTAAACCGTGGATAAAGCACAGGATCATATCAACCTGGGGACAGCGTTTACTCTTTCTAAACGTTATGAAGATGCCATTGTTGAATTCAAGCGCGCACTGGAACTTAGCCCTGCTGACAGCGAGATTCTTTTCCAATTAGGCGGACTTTGCACGAACGTGGGTAATTATCCAGAAGCTGAGAATTATTACCATCAATCCCTTGAATTGAACTCAATGAACTTAAACGCGCATTGTAAGTTGGGTTTGTTATTGGAAGTTCAAGGTAAATATTCCAGTTCGGTTGGGGAGTTCCATAAGGCCATTGAACTCAATCCGGGGGACGCGGGTTTATATAATAATTTGGGAAATGTTTTCTCAAAAATGGGTAAATATCAGGAATCCATTGAGCAGTATAAGAAATACATCGATATAAACTCCAGTAATGCAGAAATATATTTTAAAGTCGGGAACGCATACGAACAATTGGGATTATTGGATGAAGCGATAATTTCTTACACTCAAGCATTGGCTATCAACCCGCGGCACGCGGCTGTTTACGCGATTTTGGGAAACGCTTATTCAAAAAGAGGGAAATATCAGGAGGCAATCGACCAATATCAACATGCCCTCAAGTTGAATCCTCATGAACCAGAGGTGCATTTGAAGATGGGTCAATCTTATATGTCGATGGGACAATACGATAAAGCGCTTGTGGTCCTAGAACAAGCTAGACTACGTAATCCCCACAACGCAGAAGTGTACCTCAAGATGGGCATGATCCATGCTGGGCGTGGTCAGCATGAAGAAGCGATCCAAATGTACCGAAAGGTCATGGAAATCAATCCGCACGACGCGAGTGTTCATAATGTTCTTGGTTATATATATGATAAACAAGGTGAGGCGGATAAGGCGATGGAGGAATATCGGGCCGCAAAACAGTTGAATCCCAATGATGTTTTAATCTTGGACAACCTTGGGAATCTTTATTACAAGCAAGGCCGTTTTGAGGAAGCCATAGGGGAATTTGAAAAGTTAACCACTTTAAATTCTTCTCACGCGGATGCTCATTCTAAATTAGGTAACATATATCTGAAAAAAGGTGAAAAGGAAAAAGCATTGGTCCATTGGGAAAAAGCCTTAAGTCTTGACCCTTCCAACGAGATACTTAAAAATAACCTTAAAATCATTCGTGGAGTTTCGTCACTATGATGAAAGCCCAAGAAAAATCTCTTGGTGAATTACTTCGTCAAGCTGGGAAAATCACGTCCCGACAGATTCAGGTGGCATTATCAGAACAAAAGAAAAATCATGAGCCGATCGGTAAAATTTTGGTACGACTTGGCTTTGTTGAAGAAAAAGACATTTTGCAAGTCATGGAGGGTATGGTGGTTTTAACCTTCCGGGTAGAGAAGGAACTTTTTGGTATTGAGACATTCCGTTCTAAGGAAGTACTTAAATCGGTTCCTGTAAACCCTCTGTCCGAACCACACCCTTTTTGGGAAGGAACTTTGTCTTTAAGAGGTGTTTCAATCCCCATACTTTCATTCCGCAAGGTTCTTGGATTGCCACCGCTACCGCCAGGGATATTCCCCTGGTTCATCGTATTGGAATATAAGGGCTCCCCTATTATTCTTTCTGTTGACCAAGTGAAGGAAGTTACCCGCTTTAAAATTGATCAAATTGAGCCCGTCCCAGTTTACCTTTTTGGTAAAAAGTCAGATTTGTATTATTGTTTGGGTAAAATAAAGGATGAGTTGTATTCCATCGTTAATCCCGATAAGTTGATGCAAGACGAAGCTTTTAATTTATTGCCCCCTGAGGTTCATCATGCCTTCCCGTCCTGAAACAAAGACCATCCGCGAAATGGCCCACGGTGAGGATCAAGGGGATGCTTCCACGCATAATAATTTAGGCGTTTTTTACTATTCGAAAGGTATGTATGCGGAAGCGATCAAAGAGTTCAAAACGGCACTTGAGGTGGATCCGGAGAATACACAAGCCCAGGAGAACCTGAAGGCTGTTAACCGACATACTGGACTTTACGACAGGTCCATCGAAGCTTATAAAAAATCTATCCAAATGTTCCCCTCGGATGCGGAAGCAAATTATAACTTAGCAAACGCTTTCCGTTATACAGGGCAATACGATAAAGCGATCGAGTATTACCAAAAAACCTTAACTCTTAATCCGGATCACCCATTTGCTCGCAACTATCTTGGCATTGCTTATAAATGCCTTGGCCGTTTTGATGAGGCCATCGCTGAATTTAAAAAGGCCATCGAAGGAAATCCTTATTTTGCGGATCTTCATAATAATCTTGGAGAAGTTTATTATAAAAAAGCAATGATCAATGAAGGGTTGATCGAATTCAAAAAAGCCATTTCACTGAATCCAGATTATGCCATCGCGCACTACAATTTGAGTTTTATTTATGGTGATAAAAATATGCTGGAGGATGCCGAACGGGAATTCAAAAAAGCGGTAGACTTGAACCCGAATTATGGACAAGGCGCCCAGGCGTTGCTGGCAATAGAACGCCCCAAAAGCATGGAAGAGCGAGTTGCGGAAAGGATGGCCTCACAACCACCCTCTTCATCTGTTGAAACATATATTAGTTTGGCTTCAGCTTACAAAGGCAAGGGTTTATTGGATGAAGCTATACGGGAATATAAACGCGCCATCGAGATAACCCCGCTAGAAGAAAGGTTTTATCGTGCACTTGGTGAGATATATCTTCAAAAAGGTATGCTTGAGGATTCCTTGATGTCTTTTCAAAAAGCCGTAGAACTCGATCCTGCTAATATTGAAAACCATATTCAAAGTGGCATCTCGCTGAGAGAACTCAATCAAACCGAACAGGCCGTTCAAAGTTTTTCAAAGGCCATAGGGATCAACCCAGATTCGAGTATGGCCCATTTCGAACTTGGCGTGACATTTTTCAAGATGGGAGAAAGTGAAAAAGCCACCCAGCAGATTCGACAGGCTTTAGAGATTGATCCGCAGAACGCTGAGGCACATTATTATCTGGGCGTTTATTATTACAAGGTCAATTTGTTCGAGGAGGCGATTCGGGAGATAAACCAAGCCATCGAAATGAATGTTTCCATTGCCTCTAGCGCAGAAGCTTTGACCTACTTGGGTTTGGCTTTAGCGGACAAAGGTCGGTATGATGAGGCAATAACTGAATATAAAAAGGCCATGGAGTTCGATCCTAAGAATCCGATCATTCATAATAGCTTGGGTGTCGCATATAAGAACGCGGGAATGATTCAGGACGCTATACGTCATTATCAAACCGCCATTGGTTTAAACCCTAAGTACGCGAAAGCATACAATAACCTCGGGGTTGTTTATTTCAAAATGAGCCAATATGAAAAGGCCATCGATGTATTCCAGAAAGCCGTTGAGATTGAACCGGATTATAAAACGGCCCAGAATAACCTTACGGTGGCCATGAAAAAACGTAGTGTTTTGACGGAAGCTTCAGAAGTTCTTATCAAACAGATCATGGCAGACCCGGAAAATTTTGCCCTTCACCAAAATCTCGGAATGCTCTACAAGAATACGGGACAATTCGCTGAAGCGGTGCGTGAATTCCTTGAAACGGTTCGGCTCAATCCGAAAAATTCCGATGTGTTTACACATCTGGGAGAAACATATTTGCAGTTGGAACAACTAGATGAAGCCGTAAAAGCCTTGACCAAGGCTGTTTCTATTGATCCCAAAAATACGGAAGCGCATGTTCAATTGGGTAAAGTGTATATTCGAAGACAATGGTGGGATGAGGCTTTGGTAGAATTCAAGAAAACCCAGGATTTAAAACCTGACCTCGCTGAAATACATTTCCATTTGGGTCAGGTTTACAGGAATAAAAGTTGGTGGGATGAAGCGGTTCAAGAGTTCCAGAAATACATGGATTCTCCAAGCCCAGAAGAAGATAAAGTCATCCAAGCGATTGATATGATCCAGCAAATCCAAGCGTGGAAAAAGGAACTGCAAGTATCTCCGAGCGCAAATCGTTCGAAATTAATTAAATAATTGGGATAAACCATGAAACTGATTGTGGCTATCGTTTCACCTAAAAAATTGGAGCAGGTCAAGATGGCCCTTTGGGAAGCGGGGATCCGAGGGGTGACGATATCAGAAGGCTCTGGATATGGTTACCAAAAGGTACAAGTGGAATCGGTGAAGGGAAGCGATTATAAGGTACAATATCAGGCTCGAATGCGGCTGGAAATTGTTTTGCCAGATGGCGAGGTGGAAAAAGTTATAGAACTTCTTCTTGATAATGTCCGGACTGGACGGATCGGTGATGGTAAACTGTTTGTCCTTCCTGTGGAGGACGCTGTGAGAGTTAGGACGGGAGAAAGGGGCGAAAGCGCCCTGTGAAAAAGCCGTTAGAGGGAGGATAAAGTGGCCCATCGCGTTTTGTTGGTAGATGACGCTTCTTTCATGAGGATGATGCTCAAAAATATACTAGTTGGAGCCGGATACGAGATCGCGGGAGAAGCCGATAATGGGGTCAAAGCTATAGAGCTTTTCAAAACCCTTAAACCCGATTTGGTTATCATGGATATCATCATGCCGGAAATGGGGGGCATAGATGCAGTCCGTGAGATAGTTAAAGTAAATCCTACGGCCAAGATTCTCATATGTAGTTCTATGGGACAGCAGTCCTTGGTAGTGGAAGCGATCCAGGCGGGTGCCAAGGATTTCATAGTCAAACCATTCCAGCCATCAAATGTATTGGATTCAGTCAAGAAAGTCCTTGGTTGAATTTTTTATTTTTGACCGCGGATAGGATCTTACGGAATTTCCGAGGGAGGCGTGTGATTAATGGAAATGGATGAGGAAGTATTTTCGGATTTCCAATTGGATGCCCTAAGGGAGATCGGGAATGTGGGGGCTGGTCATGCTGCGACGGCGCTTTCTCAGATGGTTGGACGCCCTATCAATATGTCCATCACCAAGGTCATGGTTTTACCTACGGAAGGCATTGCGGGTTTTCTTGGAGGAATTGAAAAAAACGTCGCGGCAGTTTATATGCCGGTTTATGGGGATATTTGCGGAGTTGTATTGATTTTTTTCCCAGTCGAAGTTCTTCCTAGTTTGGCTTCGTTGTTATTACAAAGAAATTCTCAATCAACCGAAGAACTCACGGAGTTGGATCGTTCTGCTGTAAAAGAACTTGGAAGTATTCTGACCGGTTCCTACTTAAGCGCTCTTTTCCGATTTATTCATATCCAGATGATCCATGGAGTTCCGACTCTGGTCGTTGATATGGCTCAAGCTATACTCGATACGGTCTTAGTCGACCTTGAGCAAAAAGAAGATGTTGCCATTGTCATTGAAACGGAATTTCTTGAAAGGGAGAAACAATTAACTGGTAGCTTCTTCCTTTTGCCGGAAACTGGAAGTTTGACGAAGATATTCAACGCATTTTCAAAAACACTGGAAATGCCCGGCGATGCCTGAAATGGAATGGGTGGTGGGGATAGCCGAGACCAAGACCGCAATGAGTCCCGATCGACTTTTGGCCATTGGGTTAGGTTCTTGTGTGGCTGTTACGGTTCACGATTGTCAAAAAAAAATTGGCGGTTTAGCGCATATCATGTTGCCATCCAGTCGATTTCATGCAAAAGCTAATGTAAAAGGGAAATACGCTGATACTGCTATTAAGGCTATGGTTGAAGAACTAGCGTTAAAAGGCGGTGAAAAAGACCGTTTTGAGGCGAAATTAGTCGGTGGCGCCAATATGTTCTCTACGATTATACAAAATCCCCTACCTATAGGAACTAGGAACCTGATGGCGGTCAGAGAAATTCTTGTTGAGATGAAAATCCCTATCACTGGAGAAGATGTTGGAGGGACTCAAGGCCGATCGCTGGTTTTCAATCTTTCTGATGGAAAGATTTTGGTACGGAAAATCAATCAATCTGATATTTGGATATAGAATTAATAACATACAAGAAGGTAGTGATGGGAACAATTGTTTCCGATTTTTCTAGTTCAGCGACCGAGAATAATCAAGCTCAATTGGTTGTCTTCACTTTAGCTGGTTGCCATTTTGCTGTAGGTATCCGTCAAGCGCGTGAGATCATCCGGATATCGGATATCACTGTCATGCCAAAGACTCCAAAATTTTTGCAAGGTATTATTCATTTACGAGGTCGTATCACTCCTGTTTTGGATTTGAAAAAACGATTCGGGATGCCATTGTTGGAAGTTACCCAAGAAAGTAGAATCCTAGTTGTGGAATGGAAGGATCAAGTCCTGGGTTTATTAGTAGATAAGGTTCAAGAAGTTGGAAGGGCGTACCGAGAAGACTTCTTGGTTTTAAAGGAAAGCGTTTTAGATATCGAACAATCTTTTCTTTCTGGGACGGTGCGTTTGAAGGAACATTCGGTTTTACTTTTGAATCTTGAAAAAGTTTTCGGACTGGATGGATGGAAAGACATGCGTGATATGGAATCTGGGTCTGCGGAGGAGTAACCCTTGGCTATTAAAGTCCTGTTCGTGGACGATTCTTCCTTCATGAGGACGATCTTAAAAGGGATCATTTTAAAAGATCCTTATATTCTCGGTGGTGAAGCATCGACTGGGAAAGAAGCGGTTGAATTATACGAAGCAATAAAACCTGATTTGGTAACAATGGATATTGTTATGCCGGAGATGGATGGAATAGAGGCAGTTAAGCAGATCCGGGCGAAATATCCACAAGCAAAAATCATCATGGTCAGTGCCATGGGCCAGCAAAGTATGGTCATCGATGCCATTCAAGCCGGAGCAAGGGATTTCATTATCAAGCCTTTTCAACCCCCCAGAGTACAAGAAGCCTTGAAACGCGTTACGGGTTAACCGGTAAAACCTAAAATCGGGGAATTATGTCCAACGACAATCAACCGCTTATTCAGGTCTTGGTCGTAGATGACTCGTTTTTTATGAGGAAGATGTTAAAAGAGGTTTTGGATGATGCCAGTCTAGGAGTGTCGGTTATCGATGCCGCTCAGGATGGATTAGAAGCAATCGAAAAAATAAAAGCTCTCAAGCCAGATGTCGTTACCCTGGATGTTGAAATGCCGAAATTGGATGGTCTTGGTGCGCTTAATCAGATCATGGCTGAATGTCCAACGCCAGTCATTATGCTTTCAAGTCATACTGGGATAGGTACCGAGACGACACTTCTCGCGTTAGAAGCTGGAGCCGTTGATTGTGTACTAAAACCCTCTGGAAAACCTTTTGGTGATATCCGTGGTATCCAACTTGAATTGGTAGAAAAAATAAAAATGGCTGCTAAATGCAAGCTGCGAAATAGATTGCTTCTCAAGGATACAGTTTTAGATTCAAATGTTAAAATTAAAAATGCAAAACAGTCCTCATTAATCCCAATTATTGAACAGATCGAACGGGATGCTAAATTTGTTGTGGCCGTAGCTTCTTCGACGGGAGGGCCGAGGGCCCTCAATGAATTATTTTCAAAAATTAAATGCCCTCCAATTGCTTCTTTTGTGGTGGTACAACATATTTCAATTGGGTTTACAAAGGCACTGGCTCGTCGTCTGCAGGACGTAAGTTCTTTCCAATTCAGTGAAGCTTCTGCGGGCGAAAAGTTAATGGGCCAAAAAGGATATGTTGCTCCAGCGGGGAGTCATTTGATTCTAACGGGATCCCCAGGAAGTTTTCGCTTTTCATTCACGGATCTTCCGCCACGTATGGGTGTAAAACCTTCGGCCGATATATTAATGAGTTCTGTTGCAAAGGTTTCGGGGAATAAGTGTTTAGGAGTTATCTTGACCGGCATGGGAAGGGATGGGACCGCTGGACTCAAAGATATCCATTCGGTTGGTGGTAAAACGTATGCACAGGACGAGGATAGTTGTGTGGTTTATGGAATGCCAAAATCAGCTGTGGAATCAGGGGCAATCGATAGACAACTTCCTATAAATATCATGGCTGATGAGATCAATTCTTTTTTGTCCAAACTTCCAACGGTATAAAAAGAACGCAACCATTCAAATTTAATTTAGTATAGTCATTATAGCCGTTTTTTTCTAAGAGAGGCATTTTGAATAATAACGAATATAAAGACATTTTTCTCAATGAGGCTAGGGAATATCTTTCAAACCTCAATAATTCCTTGGTGGTGTTAGAAAAAGACCCATCTCATTTGGAATCTATCCGAGAGATATTCCGCGCGGCTCACACGCTTAAAGGTATGTCGGCAACAATGGGTTATGAACCTATGACACACCTGACCCATCAAATGGAAGCTGTTCTAGAACCGATTCGATCTGGTGAAAAAAAGCTAACATCCGGGTTAGTGGATTGCCTTTTTGCTTGTTTAGACCGTTTGGAAAAATGGGTTAAAACGCTTGACCAGCAAGAGGTCATCGATGGTGGTGATATACAAGAGATGATAGGCCGATTACAGGATGCAGTCCATGATCAAACCGCTTCCTCTATCCCTTCTCTAACCGTTCCTTCCCCGGTCATGGTCTCATTCCGACTGACCGATGCCGAGAAAGAAATTTATTCACAAGCTAGAATGAATGGTTTTTCGATTTTCAAGGTTACTGTGGAATTACAGCCGGAATGCGTTTTTAAGGAAGTCAGATCATTCATGGTTCTGAAGAATATAAATGAATTGGGCGAGATCATAAAGTCATTCCCTTCCGGCGAAGATATTACGGGAGGGAAATTCGATCGCGAATTCACGGTGTTATTAATAACCGAACACAAGAGTGATGAAATCAGGACGGCTATTATGGAGATATCCGAAATCCAAGAGACTAAAGTTACCACGTACGAATTGGAAGAAGGGAATGTGGATACATCCAGAACATCCAAAGAAGAAAATTCAAAGAATTCCCCGGATTTGATGACTGCTGGGGAAAAAACGTTCATGGTGCCAACCATACGAGTTCACACCTCGAAATTGGACAAGTTGATGGTATTGGTTCAAGAATTAGTAATCTCAAAGACCCGATTCGAACAGGTGGCTTTCAATAAAGATCTTAAAGAATTACAAGAACCTTTATCCCAATTGAATTTCATCACAGACGAACTTCAAGATGAGATCATGAAAGTAAGATTAATCCCTGTGAAACAGATATTTGATCGATTCCCGCGGATGGTTCGTGACTTAGCCAAATCTCTCAATAAACAGGTCAATTTAGAAATGGAAGGAGTGGATGTGGAATTAGATCGCACCGTCATCGAAGAAATGGGTGAACCTTTGGTTCATCTTCTCCGTAATGCGATTGACCATGGAATAGAAAACGCTAATGAAAGAGTCCAAGAGGGAAAAAAAACTTCCGGTACTATTCGTCTTCAGGCGAAAAGAGAAAGGTCGTTCGTCGTTATTTCGGTTTCCGATGATGGTAAAGGAATTGATCCGGAAGTTGTAAGAAAGGCATCAGTCGAAAAAGGTCTTATTTCAGCCGATGATGTCTCTAAAATGACGGATGAGGAAGCGATCCGTTTGATTGCGATGCCTGGTTTTTCTACGATCAAAAAGGTAACAGAGGTATCAGGCCGTGGTGTGGGTGTGGATGTGGCTAAAACCAAGGTCGAGTCACTTGGTGGTAATTTCCGGATATTCAGCAGAAAAGGTCAGGGGACCACTTTTATATTAAGATTTCCTTTGACCTTGGCCATCATTAAAGCCTTGCTGGTGAAATCTTCTGAAGAAGTATTTGCTATCCCGGTGGCAAACATTGTCGAAACGATTGATATGTTCCCGGAGGAGGAAAGAATTCTTCAGCAACAGGAGACGTTGATCCTTCGAGATGAAGTTATACCACTTTATAGGCTTCGGGAGTTATTAGAGCTTGAAGAAAAACCAGTGACTATCGATTCAAAGGCATTGGAATCGGTGATCATCGTGGAAGTTGGTGATTCGAGGGTTGGTATAAAAGTGGACCAGATCCTTGGACAACAGGAAATAGCTATAAAATCCTTGGACAAAATGCTAAAAGGAATTCGAGGATTTTCAGGGGCTACTATTCAAGGAAATGGCAGGATCGCCCTGATATTGGATGTGAATAGTTTGATCGAGGATTTGAAGGGCCGGCGATACTATTCCTAAAATCCACGTCAATGGAAGGATGATTGATATGTTATTCAATTTAGATGAATTAACGGCCGCTCAAATGGATGCTTTGAAAGAAGTGGGAAACATAGGGGCTGGACACGGTGCGACCGCACTCTCACAGCTTCTCGGAAAAAAAATAAACATCACAGTCCCAAAGGCTAATATTCTTTCTTTGAATGAAGTGCCAAAACTTGTGGGAGATCCCAATACTTTAGTGGCTGGTTTAACTTTGTCTATTCTGGGTGATGCCACTGGAAAGATCATTCTTCTTTTTCCCAGGGATTCAGCTCTCCACTTAGCTGATATGCTATTAAAACAATCGATTGGGACAAGTAAGATACTAACCGAGATGGGCCATTCAGCGATTAAGGAAGCCGGCAATATTTTAACGGGGGCCTATTTAAGCGCTCTTAATGAATTCCTTGGAATGCTTCTTTTGATATCAGTGCCGACTTTAGTATTCGATATGGCTGGCGCTTTGTTAGCGAACGTGACACAAGGAATGGAAGAGGCCACTAAGGTCATTTGCATCGAGACGAAATTCATAGATTTGAATGAGGTTGTGGGTGGGTATTTCATCCTTGTTCCGGACGCTATTTCGTTAAGGGCGATATTTCAAGCTATCAAAATAAAAGTCTAAAAACTTTATAGTTAGTCATTATTATGAAAATCACGGTTGAACGTTTGATTCTCTTGATGCCCCACCAATTAATCCTCAAAAATCTTTCTTTTATAATAAAATTTAAACAACTGAAATATTTTACGTCAGAAAGCTGAGATGCTATTGTCTAGAACTATGTTAAGATTGAAGCGATTTAAGTAATACAACCAATCCAGAATTTCTGTCGGGTTGGATGGTTTTGAAAGGGAATGAATGATTTCAACTTCGATATTGATCAACAAATTATTGGAACAATGTCAACAACCAAGACCAAATCGCTACCATTTGGAAGCTTGTTGTATTGAAATACTCGAAAACTTTCAATTCGATTGTGTTTTTGTAGCTTATGCTGCTAGCCCTGAGGATGAACTTAAAGTTATGGCTTTTAATGGTAGAGAAGAAATTGTTGATACCAGCTTATATCGATTGGGAATGGAAGAAAGAACAGCTTTAGCAAGGTCCAACCAAAACACTTACTCTGATATGACAGGGAAACCTGTTTTCAATAAATCCGGATCTCTCAGGATTCAAAAACCCAATAGCGGTATTTTCATGGTTTTGAACCATCCTAAAACCGATTACATTTTATGGGGTTGCGCTCATTTAGAACCTCGGCCTTATGACGATGAGTTAAAAGTAGAATTAAAAAAAATATGGGAAGAATGGAAGGAGCCACTTTGTGAAGCAATCCATAAAGTCATTACCCCGTCGAAAGAGGATTTACCAGCGAACCAATCAGATTCTTTAAAAAAACCAATCGAAGAAAAGGTCAAATCGAGAACTTTAGAATCTATCTCTATCCCGGTTGGCACAATTAAACGGCCTACATTGCTCGTCGATGAGGTAACACGACTATTCAATAAGGATTACTTTGAAGAGTGTTTGGCCATTGAAGTGGAAAGAGCCAAGCGTTATTCAAGACAGTTGAGCTTGATATTTTTAAGTGTGACGCCCCTTCATCCTGAGGACTCCCGACTTGATGACCAGATTGCCGGACAAATTGCTGAAATACTCTCGAAAAGTTTAAGACGGGTAGACGTACTCTGTCGTTTAGAAAAAGACAAATATGCCATCATTCTTCCTGATACGGCGACCAATACTTACGGAATCATCGCTAAGCGAATTTTCAAATACTTCAAACAAGTGATGGGTGATGCACCGCCTGTAACCTTGAATATCAGTGCATCTACCTATCCACAACACGCGGATAATCATATTTCCTTGTTCAAAAACGCTGAAAAATTATTGTCTCAAGCAAAGGAAGTCGGTCCTAACAAGGCCGTCTTGCCGGAATGATTATTAAATGGAAAAATTTCTAATCCGTGTTTTGAACCGGTGAAACTTTGAATGAGCGTATTTCACTTTTAGCCCTTCATTTAAGTGGTGTTGTCGGTCCCAGACGATTGAAATCGGTTCGGACCACATTCCCAAAACTGGAAGCTGTTTTTGGAACCACGGAAGAACTTCTCTCAAACCTAGAGGACTGGAACCCATCTTCGGCACGAAAAGTATTATCCCTAACCGATCCACTTGGCAGGGTCCAAGAAGAATTGGAAAAAGCCCAAAGCCAAGGCATCCGAGTTCTGGTGGATGGGGATGTGGACTTCCCGGATGTATTCAAGGACCTTTATGATCCGCCTTTTGTACTTTGGTGTCAGGGAACATTATTGCCTTCTGACAGAAACTCGATTGCGGTGATTGGTTGTCGCAAGCCCAGCAGTTATGGAAGGTCAGCTGCCCTGAAAATATCCGAAGACGTTGTCCGGGCTGGTTATACGGTTGTATCGGGGCTGGCTAGAGGTATTGATTCTTTAGCTCATATCGGGGCTTTGAAATATCCCGGTGGCAGAACAATTGCTTTTTTAGGAAGTGGTCTTTCTCACATTTACCCACCGGAAAATAAGAAATTAGCCTATGAAATAGTTGATAGGGGTTGCCTTGTGAGTGAGTATCCCCTTTACTCAAAGCCGCTTTCTATGCATTTCCCTCAACGGAATAGGCTTATCAGTGGAGCTTCAAAAGGGGTACTGGTTGTGGAGGCTAAAAAAGATAGTGGTTCATTTATTACCGTTGACCATGCGCTTGAACAAGGGCGCCCTGTGTTTGCCATTCCTGGCCCTATTACCCATGAACAATCGGAAGGTACTCACGCACTCATTCAACAGGGCGCGAAATTAGTTACGAGCGTTGAGGATATTTTTCATGAATTGCAAGATCTAAGGGCCGAGACACTTTACAAATCCAGGCCTTTAATGGAAACGCAAACGGCTCCTGAATTGGAACTAACTACTGAAGAAAAATTCCTATTAGATAATCTTACTTTTTCGCCAACCCATGTGGATGCGCTAGTGAGGGAAACTCAGATCCCTTCTCGACGTTTAAACGAAATACTTCTAACTCTTGAGATAAAAGGGAAGGTCCAGCAAACTCCGGGACATTGTTATTTTAAAGTCTGATCAGCATGGATAACTAGGCCGTTTGTTGGCTTATCTATATGAGTTTCTAGACAATGAGAACGACTAAGGTGATCCAAAAAATATTTGGTTTTGCTAGTTTTTTGAACTCACTTGGAACTTTCTCCTTTGTGGAAAACTTGACAAACTTTGCAGGCCTGCCTATTCTTGCCCAATTACTGATAAGGCTTTTGTGATTTGTATTCCCATTAACGTGTGAACGGAGAAGGAAGTGGCTAAAGCCAAGGCGAAGAAAGTAGAAGCCAAAAAACTCGTCATCGTGGAGTCTCCTTCAAAAGCGAAAACTATCAATAAATATCTTGGCTCCGACTATGTAGTCCTTGCTTCCAAGGGACACTTGATCGATCTTCCGAAGAGTAAGCTGGGTGTTGACCTAACCAATAACTTTGAACCCCAATACATCCCTATCCGTGGTAAAGCATCCATCATCAAGGAGCTTAAAAAAGCCGCCCAAAAATCACAGGCAGTCTATTTAGCGGCAGACCCGGACCGTGAAGGGGAAGCAATCGGTTGGCATATCCGTAATTTTCTATCGGCCATGCCCAAGGTCCCTGTTATCTATCGTTTAAGGCTTAACGAGATCACAAAAACGGCGATTGAGGAGGCCATTTTATCCCCTAGTGAAGTGGACATTAATATGGTGAATGCCCAACAAGCCCGGAGGGTTCTCGATCGACTGGTTGGGTATGGAATTAGCCCGTTACTTTGGAAAAACATACGACGCGGATTGTCGGCAGGTCGCGTCCAATCGGTGGCCTTGCGTTTGATTTATGAACGTGAAAAAGAGATTGATGGGTTCAAGCCGGTTGAATATTGGACATTGGAGTTGGATTTCCTCACCGAGGATGGAAGAATAATCAGAACTAGGCTCGCAAAGATCGATGGAGAGAAGCCTGATCTTAAGACCCAGACAGAAACCCAGGCATTGATTGAAAGGCTCATGGGAGCTGTTTTCATGGTTTCGGCTGTTCTTCATAGGGAAAAGTCCAAGAAGCCTCCAATGCCTTTTACTACCTCAAAACTACAACAGGAAGCTTATAAGCAATTGAGGTTTGGCGCTCGAAAGACGATGTCCATCGCTCAAGGATTGTATGAAGGTATTGAGATAGGAGAATCCGCCCCTGCCGGGTTGATCACCTATATGCGTACTGACTCTAAAAGAATTTCCCCTGATGCAAAAGCGGAGGCGGCCAAATTTATTTCCCATACCTATGGTGAAAAATACTTATCCCCAGGGGATAGAGATACTTCCAGCAAGCAAAAAATCCAGGACGCCCACGAAGCGATCAGGCCTACCTCGGTGTTCCGCTCGCCCGATCAGGTCAAGCAATACCTGACCCCTGAACAATTCAAGCTTTACAAATTGATTTGGGAAGACTTCTTAGCCAGTCAAATGGCCGCGGCTCTATACCGTGAAACAAGCGTTGAAATCACTGGTAATAACGTGGTTTTTCGGGCCACTGGTACTGAAACGCTTTTTGAAGGATTTACAAAGGTATATGAAGAAGCGGCGGATGAGGATAAGAAGGAGGGACCTGCGGAAGGCGTTGAGGCAACTCAAGAAGTGAATCCCAACAAGCTTTCTGGGATTGAGGAAGGCCAAAAAATGACGTGGAAAGAGCCGGTGCCTGAACAACACTTTACACAGCCACCACCTCGATTTACTGACGCATCCATGATCAAAACATTGGAAGAAATGGGTATCGGGCGTCCCTCTACCTATGCGCCAACATTAGAGACTATTCAAACCAGGCATTATGTTAAGAAGGAAAATGGACGTTTTTTTCTTGCTGAACTTGGCAATCTGGTACTTGAAATCCTTATGAAGAACTTTCCGGTCATTTTAGATTATGCTTTCACAGCAAAAATGGAAGGGGAATTAGATCGGGTTGAATCGGGAGAACAGGAATGGCATACCGTCATCGCCGAATTCTATGCACCTTTCAAGGATAGTTTGGCCGAAGCAGAAAAATTGATTGGTGAGGAAAAGGCCAAAATTGAGCAAATCAGTGATATCCCCTGCGAGAAATGTGGGCAGATGATGATCGTCAAATGGGGAAGGCATGGAAAATTCCTGGCTTGTTCAAAATATCCTGAATGCCAGAGTACGAAGAGCCTGAAAGAAACTTCAGACGGATCTATCCAGGTCGATACAGATACCGTGACCGATGAAAAATGTCCGAAATGTGGTAACGCGATGATTGTTAAGATGGGAAGGTTTGGAAAGTTCCTTGCTTGTTCTAAATATCCGGAATGTAAAACAGCCAAACCTATTTCTCTCAAAATCCCTTGCCCTCTTGGATGTGGCGGAGAAGTGGTTTCTAGAAGAGCGATGAGGGGGACTGTATTCTATGGTTGTAACCGTTATCCAGACTGTCAATTCCGTTCATGGAATAAACCTGTCAATAGGGCTTGTCCCCAATGCAACAATCCGTTCTTGGTTGAAAAATACACCAAGACCTTAGGGCCACATATATCGTGCCCAAATAAGGAATGTGATTATAAAGAATTCCCCAAGTCGGATGAGGCGCCCCCCAAACCAGCCGAACCAGCGCCCACACCTTCGATCTGATAAAGGACTGTCATGAAAGATTCGATCGAAAAAGCCAGAATCTTGATAGAGGCCTTTCCTTACATCCGCCAATGGTTCGGGGCCACTATCGTGGTCAAATATGGAGGTAGTACCAGATCCGGGTCAGAAGAATTGAAAACGACCCTTCAGGACATCGTGTTAATGAAGTTTGTCGGTATGCGTCCGGTAGTGGTTCATGGTGGTGGGAAAGATATCACTCGTTTGACTGAAAAATTAGGGATTCATTCTCAATTCGTTGATGGCCTAAGGGTCACCGATCTACCCACGATGGAAGTGGTGGAAATGGTTCTCGGTGGGAAGATTAACAAAGAACTAGTTGCTACTATCCAACAATTAGGCGGTCAGGCTGTGGGCTTATCGGGGAAAGATGGCGGAATGTTAGAAGCTTCTCGAGTCAAATCAAAATCAGGAAAAGATATTGGGTTTGTTGGTAAGGTTTCCAAAGTTAATACAGCCATATTAGAGATCTTAGATAAAGAGCAATTCATTCCGGTCATCGCGCCCTTGGGTCTTGGTAAAGATGGGAAAACTTATAATGTTAACGCTGATGAAGTCGCAGGGGCCATTGCGGTTGCTTTAAAAGCTGAAAAACTTGTGTTCTTGACCGATGTTCCAGGGATCTGCAAAAAGAAAGAAGATCCCAAAAGTCTAATGTCTTCAGTGAGATCGTCGGAAGTGCCTCGGCTGATCAACAAAAAGATCATTTCGGGTGGAATGATCCCGAAAGTTGAGGCTTGTCTTTATGCCTTGAAATCGGGAGTCAAAAAGACCCATATTATCGATGGGACTGAAGCCCACGCCTTATTGTTAGAGATTTTCACACCGGAAGGTGTTGGGACACAGATTATTCCCTAATATTCTCCCATATTGATAAAAGCTATCTTTCGAATCCCCTTAATCAACCACTTGATAGTTCTCTCTTGATTTCCGCAACCTATGGTATAATCCGGCGGTTAAGTTTTTTAGATGTAGTGGTTCTGGCATCCCTCTCTTTAGGAGAAGGTTATGAAGTGCCCCTTTTGTGGTCATCAAGAAGATAAAGTCATGGATTCTCGTCCAAGCAAGGGCGGATCGGCTATTCGTAGAAGACGCGAGTGTTTAAAGTGCGAAAAGCGTTTTACGACATACGAACAGATTGAAGAGATCCTTCCCATGGTCGTGAAGCGTGACGGCCGCCGGGAGCCCTTTGATCGTTTAAAGATCGTGGCTGGCATTCGTAAAGCTGTTGAGAAACGACCAGTTTCTTCTGAACGTATAGAAGCCTTGGTTGACGACATCGAAAATAACTTAATGGAACGAGCTGCTAAAGAGATCAACTCAACAGAGATCGGGGAAATGGTCATACGACGTTTACAAGATCTCGATGACGTGGCTTATGTACGCTTCGCAAGCGTTTATCGTCAATTCAAGGACATCAATGCCTTTATGGACGAAGTGAAAAGGCTATTGGCTAGAAAAAGTTAAATTCCCGCAGTCTAGAAAAATCCAACCATAAATTATAGTTATAGGAAAGGTCGGAGAATTATGGCAAAAATTATCCCTTTTCGAGGCGTTCGCTTTGACACGACAGATCCTATTTTTCTTCGCAGGGTTATGGCACCTCCGTACGATGTGATCGATTCTAAACAAAAAAAAAGCCTTCTTTCTTCCAACCCTCATAATGTAATCCGCTTGATTATTGGTAATCCAAGCCATGAAGACCACTTTTCAGGAGATTATCAAAAAGCGAAAAATACTTTTGCTGCTTGGACAAAAGACTCGACTTTGAAACGCGAGGACAAACCAGCTATTTATATCTATCGCCAGAGTTTTGAAATACATGAAAAGACATACCATCGAACTGGATTCATCGCATTATCTCAACTAACTCCTTTTGGTAACAAAAGAGGCGGGATTTTAGCCCACGAACATACATTGAACGGGCCAAAGGCTGATAGATTAAGGCTTATGAAAGCCTGCAATACGAATTTTAGTTCAATATTTTCACTATATCCTGATACTCGTGGGGTATCGGGACTATTAAGAAAAGCGTCTTCTGCCAGGGCTACTTATAGTTTTGAGTATCCACTAGGTATTAAGAATCAGATTTGGGTTATTACAGATCCTGTTTGGATGGTGCAATTGCAAAAGAAGATGGAGAGCGCGACTCTGTTTATAGCAGATGGACATCATCGTTATGAAACGGCATTGAATTACCAGGCTTTCCTTTCTCATGGTTCGAAAGGGAAAATCGGCACTCGCCCTTTTGATTATGTCATGATGATGTTTGTGGCCATGGAAGATCCCGGGCTGGTCATTTTGCCTACTCACAGAATGATGCCGTCTAAAATTATCTCATCACCTGCTCTATTGTTGAGTCGTCTTTCATTGCTTGGGGAGCTCCATGTTTATCCTATGAAGATAAAAGGTTTGGCGCCTTGGAAATGGTTGCAAAAGATAGGCGCGAAGAGGCCCGCGATTGGACTTTCTTTCGATGGGAAAAAGCTTTATGCACTTCAATTTTCCAAGGAAGTTATCAAGTCCGAACTTTTAAAGGATGTGTCGAACGCACAAAAAAAGCTGGACGTCACCTTATTGCATCGACTAATTCTTGAACCGTTTTTTGGAATTACCAAAGAGAAAGTCGAACATGTCCTTTCTTTCACAAGTCAGTCAGAAATTGCAGTTCAGAAACTCAAGAAAAATGAGTTTGGAGCTGTTTTCTTCTTGAATCCGACCAGAATCGAACAATTAAAAGAAATTGCTTTAAATAAAGAAAGAATGCCTCAGAAATCAACCTATTTTTTTCCAAAGCTTGTCACCGGAGTTGTATTTAATCGTTTGGACTCTTTTTAGGCTTAAAAATAAGGAACAAACGAAGCTCTTTGGTTCTGTTAAGTATTTTATTAACTCTTCTTAAAAACCATTTATAAATGAAAAGCTTGCGACACTAAGTAGGGCAAAGTAAAATCACCTTTCATTTGCCATTGCTGCTGAACCATATGAGGAGGCTTCATGAAACGTTCTATCGCCGAAGTTAAGAGCCGTGAGATTCTGGATTCCCGCGGGTACCCAACTGTTGAAGTCGAGGTTTCCTTAGAGGATGGGACTTTGGGAAGAGTTGCTATTCCCTCAGGTGCTTCCACTGGAGAATACGAAGCGGTTGAACTCCGGGACGGCGATAAGAAACGATATCTTGGCAAGGGCGTGCTGAAAGCCGTTGCCAATGTGAATACCAAGATAGCCCCGAAGATCAAGGGGATGGATAGCATGGACCAGCGGGCACTGGATGCGTTCATGATCGAGTTGGATGGAACCCCCAATAAAGCCAAGTTCGGCGCCAATGCCATACTTGGCGTTTCTCTGGCCAACGCTAAAGCGGCGGCCATTTCCGCTCAATTGCCACTTTATCGTTATTTGGGTGGAACTAATGCCCATCTCCTTCCAGTGCCGATGATGAATATCATCAATGGTGGGATGCACGCGGACAACAATGTGGATCTTCAGGAATTTATGATCATGCCGGTAGGAGGTCAAACATTTCGCCAGGCACTCCAGATAGGGGCGGAAGTATTCCACAACTTGAAAAAAGTCCTGCACGACAAAAAACTTAATACCGCTGTCGGGGATGAAGGAGGGTTTGCGCCGAACCTGAAATCAAACGAAGAAGCACTCCAGGTCATCATGGAAGCCATCGCTAAAGCGGGTTATACGGCGGGTAAGGACGTCTTGATCGCGTTAGATGCGGCCGCTTCAAGTTTCTTCCAAAGCGGGAAATACGTCTTGGAAGCGGAAGCCCAGAAAGAGAAGACCAGCCAACAGATGGTCGATTTCTATTCTAACCTAGTGGACAAGTACCCCATCATCTCCATCGAGGATGGGTTGGATGAGAATGATTGGGATGGGTTCAAGCTCATGACGGACAAGTTAGGCAAGAAAATCCAGATCGTTGGGGACGACCTTTTTGTTACCAATACGACCAAGTTGAAGAGCGGTATCGAGAAGGGTATCGCGAACTCGATTCTCATCAAGGTCAACCAGATCGGGACCCTGACTGAGACTTTGGACGCTATTGAAATGGCGAAGAAGGCTGGTTACACAGCTATTGTTTCCCATCGATCCGGCGAGACAGAAGATACGACAATCGCCGATATTGCGGTAGCTACCAATGCTGGCCAAATCAAGACAGGTTCGGCCTCCCGTACAGACCGAATCGCCAAGTATAACCAGCTTTTACGCATCGAAGAGCAATTGGGCGACGCGGCAAAATTTATCGGGAAGGATGTTTTTTACAACCTCTAAAGGTTAGACTAAAAGGGCGTAACCGAAAGGTTACGCCCTTTTTTATTTTGGGGGAGCCATTGCAGCCAGTCATTTCCAACCAACCTTGCATCCATGATAACGTCACTCAACTTGTCGGCCGGACACCAATGGTCCAAGTTCGGTGCCATGGTGTTCCAAACGTCAAAGTATATGCCAAGCTTGAGTCCTTCAATCCGGGCGGGTCGGTAAAGGATCGTCCCGCATTACGTATGGTGGAAGAAGGAATTAAGTCTGGGCAATTAACAAAAAGCAAAGCCATCTTGGACGCTACTTCTGGCAATACCGGTATCGCTTATGCCATGATCGGCGCCACTTTGGGATACAGGGTGGTATTGGCCATGCCAGCCAATGTTAGCGATGAGCGTAAACGAATACTGAGGTCCTTTGACGCGGAAGTCAACTATTCCAGCCCCATGGAAGGATCAGATGGCGCCATCCGACTCGCCCGTGAGATTTACCGGATGGGTCCCTCCAAATATTTCGTTCCGGATCAATACAACAACCCCGAGAATCCAAATTCACATTATCTTTCCACCGCTGAGGAGATCATGGAGTTGGTAGGCGATGAAATCACTCATTTCGCCGCCGGCATTGGTACCAGTGGAACCTTAATGGGTACAGGCAAGAGGATACGGGAGATCAAACCTTCTGTTAGTTTGGTGGCGTTAGAGCCTGCCGAACCCTTCCATGGGTTGGAAGGTTGGAAACATATGGCATCTTCCATTGTTCCTGGGATATACAATGCATCCCTTTATCAGGAAAAAATGCCAATCGATACGGATCTGGCTTATGAAATGGTCAAGAAATTGGCTCGTGAGGAGGGTCTTTTGGTCGGACTTTCTTGCGGAGGCGCAATGGCGGGTTGCGCAATCTTAGCCGAACGGATTCAACACGGTTGTATCGTAACTATTTTCCCGGATTCGGGGGATAAATACCTGACGACAAGGGTGTGGGAATAATGATCTCTTTTCTTAACGAGACTGTAAAAAAATCTATGATTGATATCGGAGAAAAGGGTTATCCCTATGAGATATGCGGGTTGATGTTCGGAAAATCAAGGGATATCCGGGTTATTACAGACGTCTATGAATGCGGAAATCGTAATAAATTAAAACCCGAGACCAGGTATGACATGGATCCGAAGGATTACATGAAAGGTGAAGCGTTGGCCAGACAAAAAGGGCTGGAAGTTCTGGGCGTTTTTCATTCGCATCCGGACCATCCGGATCAAGCGTCGGAAACGGATCGCGAAGCGGCTTGGCCTGGCTTTTCCTATATCATCATGTCCATCCAAAAAGGTAAATTTCGCACCATGAAATCTTGGGTGTTGGATGAGCAGTCCCAATTCCAGAACGAACTCATCCAATAATGTGGGTTTGGTACTCCTTAGGATCCGGATTTTTCAATGCCCTTTGGACATCCCAGATCAAATCTAAGGTACAAAATGAGGGTGCTCTCACATTTACGGCATCCATCCGTTGGGGAGTTGTCGTTATTCTATTGCCATTTGTTCTCTGGCAATGCCAAAGTTTTTCTGCTCGTTGGTGGTTATACACGATCTTGAGCGGAATATGTGAATCCCTTGGCATTTGGGCTTTAGCAAAAGGAGCCCGAAAGGACTACTACTCCACTTTTGCTTTGAGTAATATCACCCCGTTGTTCACAGCTATTCTTGCAGTCGCTTTTTTACCCGAAAAGGTGGACAAGTTATTGTGGGTCGGCGTGATCACGGTAATAGCGGGTATTCTGTGGCTCTATTACCGTGGACATTGGTCCTGGTGGGAGACTGCCTCGGCTTTGATAGGTGCTTTCAGCGGATTATTCAGCAAGTTAGTGATCGCGGAGTCAGGCCCTATCATCCATGCCTGCTTCTCCTTTATGGTGGGAGCCTTGTTTTGTTCCGCATTTTCCTTGAGGAAACACGGAAGGGAAAATGCGATCTTTATCCTCAAGAACGTTTGGACCTACCGCATTTTGATTATTGGTTCCGCTTTAGCCACTTATTGCTTCTATCAAGCGGTCGCCCTGGGCCCGTTGAGCCGGATGAGCCCCTTGGTTCGGGTCAATATGATCGTCGGATTTTTATTGAGTGTTTTTCATTTAAAAGAGAAACAGGATTGGCAAGGAAGGGGTTTCGGAGCTGTCGTTCTTTTATCTGGGATAATCATGATCATATGGAATTCATGAGGAGGATGTATGAAAATATTAACGGAATACCTTTGGTTCAATACGCCTGAACACCGAGCCTACATCAATATCACGCCGGATGTGGAAAGGATCGTAAAGAAAAGCGAGGTTAAGGAAGGAATGGCTCTTGTTTCAGCAATGCATATAACGGCCGGAGTCTATGTCAACGATGCCGAGGATGGTTTGATCTCTGATATCGATGAATGGCTTGAAAGATTGGCTCCCTACAAGGCGAATTATCAGCATCATCGGACCGGGGAAACCAATGGGGACTCCCATTTAAAAAGTATTCTGGTCCATCATGAAGTTATCGTTCCTGTCACCAAGGGAGAGCTGGATTTTGGACCTTGGCAACAGGTTTATTACGCTGAATTCGACGGTCAAAGGAAAAAACGTTTGTTGATTAAGGTCATGGGGGAATGATGGAAACGTCAAAACCAGAGTTCGATAAATATCTTTTTGTTTGCGTCAACGAAAGACCCAAGGGCGAAAGGATTTCTTGCGGTGGGATGGGATGTGGTAAGGAGTTGGCGGTGCGACTTAAGGAAGAAGTGAAAAAGGCCGGGTTTGCTTCCAAAATCAGGGTTTCCAAATCATATTGTTTGGATGTCTGTGAAGATGGACCAAATGTCATTATTTTTCCAGGTAATGTCTGGTTCAAGAAGGCCGATATTGTTGATATTCCTGTTATTCTGAAAAATGCCCTAGAAACCAATGAATAAAGCAAAGTAATCAAGTTAAGTGTTTTACAAGTGACTTGAAAGGAATAAAATCCTATCTCGTTGGACTTAATATTAGGGATATGGGGGTGACCGGTTTCGACTGGGGAACTGAACTTTTGGGTGCGTGTCGAGGCGCCATCGCTCGTCAAACATGGCAACGGTTTAACTGCCGACAATCAGTTAGCTCTCGCCGCTTAAAGCGGTTAGCGTTTCGCCCTTGATGCCTATTAGGGGGATGGAACGTAAGCAGTAGGCTGGTCCGGATCAGGCTTGTTCCACCGATGGACGGACGAGAAACAATGGGGCTGGCTCTCCGCCGGCCGCTCGGGAGCGAGCGGGGGGTGAGACTCATTCCTGAGCTACGCACGTAGTGCCCATTATGGATGTTTTTCAGGACGTGGGTTCGATTCCCACCACCTCCACCATTTTTTTCAAATGAACAATCTTTCAATCGATAAGTTTCACGAAAAGTTATTGGCTTTTCTTTAATTCTGTATTGGGTTTAGATTAATTGGTATAGAGACAGTAAAGATAAATGGGCTGACGAATTCGGGGTCAGATTTGTGGTTTAAAAGTTAAACCCAGGATGAATAGACCCGCTTACGGATGAAAAAAGCATAAGGCTTTTTAAACTTTGCAAAATATAGACCTTTTGTTAAACTAATCGAGCTTTCCAATCCTTCATCTAACGAGGCCATGGTAAATGAAACAGATCACCGCCTTCGCATTGTGTTTATTTTTCCTTGGAATGGTTCAACAAGCTCTGGCGGTTGGCCCCACCTATGTTCGTGACGCAATTTCAGCCTCGACAACCTGGACAAAAGATAACAGTCCTTATGTCATTCAAAACGATATTGTGATCGCTAAAGGAGCGATTCTTTCGATCGAGCCTGGGGTTGAAGTACAACTTACGGCAGTAGCCAATGGCAAGGTCGGTTCGGGACCGAATCTGGTCGTTCAAGGTGGTTTGAAAGCCGTGGGCAATTCCACGACTCCTATATCGTTTGTCCCATCGGCACAGGGTTCATTGTGGGGCGCGCTCTATTTTTATAATTGTGATAACGTGAATTGTATCCTCCAAGGATGCTTGATCAAGGGTGGCCGTATTGTATGCAATGGTTCCTCACCAACAATTACCCAATGCGCTATTTACGGAGCTAAGAGTGGTGTTGAAGTTGCTCCCAACTCCCAGCCGCAGATCATTGGGAACCGCATTACGGCGAACGGAATAGGGATCGTGCTATTGTCGGATTCTGCAAGTCCTGTTATTTCCCGAAATGAGATTTACAACAACAATTATGGTATTTACTTCAAGGATTTTGGTATGCCCACCATATCGGACAATAAGATCTACAATAATTTGAAATACAACATGGTCAATTATTCCGCGAAGTCTTTAGCGGTCCCGAATAATGATTTTCGCATCGCGGACGCACAGCAAATCATGAGAACTGTTTATGATGGTGCTTTCAACGCCAGCTTGGGCCGTTTGAACTTTATGCCTTTCGTCGGGATGACAGCGGGGGCTGCAGCTCCAGCTCCAGTGGTCGCTAGTGCTGCCGCCACCCAAGAACAACCAGCCATCCAGGAAGAGGATTTCTGGAGCTATGGTCGACCCTTTGACGCCATGAAGATCAGCAACATCGAATCTCAAAAGAAAAAGCCATCTGGCGCTATTAAGGTGTTGGCTGTAGGTGCGACGGCGGTGGTTACCGTCGTTCTTCTATTCCTATAAATAACAAACCCAGCTCTGCAAGGCGTTCTGCTTTCCTTTGCATCTTCCGCTTTCTTGTGAACCCATGAATAACTGGTCTTAAAAAAATGTAAACATAACAGTGGGTGGAATTGTTTTATTGAGCAGTACAACCTTCGTTATTGTTAGTACCTAGGACGGGTTGGAAAGAATGGATAATAAGGATTTAAGAAACGCGCCGCGTCTTCCTGTTCGAATCCCTCTCCGTGTAAGGTTGATAAAATCTCCTATAGATGAAAAACTCGACTCTGAACTTCATAATGGGAACAATGTCATGTCCAATATGAGCCGAACCGGATTTTTTTTGAGCACCAAGAATTATTTTGAGGTCAATTCGGTCATAGAAGTTGAGTTTCCAATGGAACAGTTTGATGAGGTAATTAAGGCCGAGGCGGAAGTGGTTCGGGCTAACCATCAAAACTTCCCGAATCATGGACGTTATGAATATGGGCTGCGATATGTATCCATGCATCCTCATTTTCGTGAGGTTTTGAACAAATTCTTCAATTTGATGGGTGGATAAGGCTGCAAGTCCCTTCTCTCAACCATTCGTTGTTATTTCCTTCCTTGTCGTGCTAAAATCTCGCTTATTTTTTCAAAGGAGTCGTTATGCGATTGTTTACATTTTTCTGCTGCATGCTGGTTGCTTCCGTTGCTTGCGCCAAGGATTTCAAAGTCGCGACTGTTGACCTTCAGAAACTTTTCAAGGAATATCCGGGAACTAAAGCCGCTCACGATAAATTGAGCACTTTGGCCCAAAAGAAGGAAAAAGAACTGTTGCCCGCGAAGAAAGAGCTTGAGGATCTTGACGCTGAACTCAAGAATTCAGCCTCGGTTCTTTCATCCAAACAGAAAAAAGAAAAGCAATATTTGCTTGAAAAGAAATATGAGGATTTCAAGCAACAACAAACACAGGTGGAAAATGATCTGGCCGCTAAGGAAGCTGATATGACCCAAGGTATCCTTGGAGAGATCAAGACGGTGGTGGCGGAAGTTGCCAAGGACAGCGGTGTCGACCTGATCCTGGACGCTGATAAGACCGTCTATGCGAAGGACTCACAGGATCTCACAGACGCCGTCATGAAAAAATTCAAAAGCGCAGCACCAGCCGATTCAGATAAATAATCCTTCGTTGAAAGAGGCTCCTATGGGCGTTTCTTTTTCAATCGAGGAATTGGCGCGAGAGATCTGTGGAACATTCAAGGGCGATGGTTCCCTGAGGATATCAGGGATCGGCCCTTTGGATTCGGCAAAAGAAGGTGATTTGACCTTCGTCACCAACCCGAGGTACGTAAAAAAAGCTGGAACCACCGGGGCATCTGCCATCCTTTCTGACAGGGAATTACCTGGTGTACAGAAGACATTCCTTTTGGCCAAAAATCCATACGCAACACTAGCCAGACTCATTGAACTATATCATCCATCGGCCAGGCCTGAGGCTGGGGTGCAGGATGGAGCTTGGGTTCATCCCACGGCTACTATCCACCCCCAAGCAAGTATTTATCCGGGGGCTTGTGTAATGGCTGGCGCAGAGGTTGGGGCAAAAAGCATTCTTTATCCTGGCGTTGTGGTCGGAGATAGCGTTGTCATCGGCGAGGGTTGCATACTTTATCCAAACGTTTCGGTCCGTGAGAAATGCGTACTTGGAAATAGGGTCATCCTTCAACCTGGGGTGGTGATCGGAGCGGATGGTTTCGGATTTGCGCCTGATCAGGGGGTCTACGTGAAAATTCCCCAGATCGGGAATGTTGTCCTTGAGGACGATGTTGAAATAGGTGCGAATACCTGTATTGATAGGGGTGCCTTGGGCTCAACCAGGATCGGAAAAGGTACCAAAATGGACGATCTGGTCATGATCGGCCATAACGTCATTGTCGGCCAGAACACGATCATAGTTTCCCAAACGGGTATCTCCGGGTCCACCCAGATCGGAAACCATGTAGTGATGGGGGGGCAGGTTGGTTTAGCGGGCCATCTGAAGATAGGCGATAACGTCACCTTAGCTACTCGTACCGGGGTCATGGAAGACATTCCCGAAAAGGGAGTCTATTGGGGGTCGCCATCCTCGGATATGGCCACCGAAATGAAAAATGTGGCCGCTTATCGTCAATTGCCTGAAATGATCAAAAGACTTCGGAAACTCGAGAAGGAAGTTGCCAAGCTGACGGGCGGGGAAACCCATGGCTGAGACATCAACTTTCCGTAAACAACGAACCCTGGCTCGAACCGTTTTTATCGAAGGAACAGGGCTTCATACTGGTTCCCAGGGGAAAGTCACTTTGGTACCTGCCCCCGATGGAACTGGGATACAGTTCTATCGGACCGACCTTGCGGCCGCCATCCCGATGACACCGAAGGGTGTGACCAGCACGGCCAGAGGAACAACACTGACTGGCGAGAAGAACGCTAGCGTTCATACTGTGGAGCATCTGCTTGCCGCCATTACCGGGGCTGGCATTGACAATCTTCGCATTGAAATGGATATGGAAGAAGTTCCCATTTTGGATGGAAGCGCGTCACTTTATTCTCGTCTTATCCATGGAGCGGGATATGTCGAGCAACAAAAATCGGTGGATCCCATCCGGATCACTGAAACCCTGGAATTCCAGTTCGGGGATATTACGGTCAAAGCGGAACCCGCAGAAAAGCTTTTTCTGGATGTCTCCATTTCCTTTCCTTATCCAGGTTTGGAATCCCAACGGTATGTTTTTGAGCTTGAGGAAGGTTCCTTTGAAAGGGAATTGGCTCCGGCCAGAACTTTTTGTTTCGAGGAAGAAGTGGAGGCCCTCAGAAAACAGGGTCTGATCAAGGGCGGCAACCTTCAATGTGCCATAGTCATGGGGAAAAAAGGAACCTTGAATGGTCCGCTCAGGTTCGATGATGAGATAGTCCGGCATAAGACACTGGATCTGTTGGGGGACTTAACGCTTTTAAACAGACCTTTGATCGGTAAGATCACTGTTCGGAAGGCTGGCCACCGATATCACGTAGAGCTGGCAAAAGTAATATTGGAGAAGTTCGGAAAGTCTGTTGATCAAAATCAACATAAGGGGGGAGCAATAATGCTCGATATTTTAGGAATTCAAAAGGCGTTGCCGCACCGTTATCCTTTCTTGTTGATCGACCGGGTCTTGGAATTGGACGATAAAAAAGTGGTTGCGATCAAGAATGTGACCATCAATGAGCCTTTCTTTCAGGGTCATTTCCCTGGTCATCCAATCATGCCGGGAGTATTGGTCATCGAGGCCATGGCCCAAGCCGGTGGGGTCATTTTCTTGCACAATAGCGATGGTAAGAAAATTCTCTATCTGGCTGGTGTGGACAAAGCGAAATTCAGAAAACCTGTCTTGCCTGGCGACCAAATACGTTTTGAAGTGGAAGTGTTGGTCCTGAAATCCAAGGTTGGTAAGATCGCCGGTAAGGCCATCATTGATGGAAAAGTCGCGGTCCAAGCTGAGCTCACTTGCGCTATCGTGGATTTCAACGAAATGAACAAGGAATAAGAAATGACGGTTAATAATCCCCTGATCCATCCCACCGCGGTCATTCACCACAAAGCTGTCCTGGGGGATGGTGTGATCATCGGCCCATATGCTGTCATCGATGAACACGTGACCATTGGGAATGGCACTTCCATAGGTCCCCATGCCGTTATCACTGGCCACACAAAGCTGGGTCAACGGAACAGAATATTTTCTGGGGCGGTGGTGGGTAGCGAACCACAAGATGTTAAATACCATGGCGAAGAAACGTGGCTGGAGATAGGTGACGATAATATCATCCGGGAACATGCCACCATCAATCCAGGCACTGGGGAAGGATCCAAGACAGTCATCGGCAACGACAATTGGTTGATGATCCAGACCCATGTGGGCCATAACTGCGTGATTGGAAGTCACATCAAGCTTGCCAATCTAGTGACCTTGGGAGGCCACGTCCAGATCGAGGATTATGCCACCATCGGCGGGGTCACTCCTGTCCACCAATTCTGCAGGATCGGCTGCTACTCGATGATCGGAGGGGGGTTCCGTGCTGTCCAAGATGTGGTCCCTTATATGATCGCGGGCGATGAACCGTTGACGATACATGGCATCAACCAGATCGGCCTGGAACGGAACAACTTCTCCAAAGATACCATCGAGACCCTGAAAAAAGCGCATAAGGTTATTTTCAGGAAAAATCTTATCTTGAAAGAAGCGATCCAGGTGTTGATGTCTGAGTTTCCCAAACTGCCAGAGATCATTCACCTCATACAGTTTCTGGAAACATCATCCCGCGGCATTGTGCGGTAAGGTTCATGCCCTCTTCTCGCCTCGTGGGATTGATTGCCGGAGCCGGAGATTTGCCTTTGGTTTTCGCCCGTAGAGCCAGGGTGGAAGGAATCCGATTAGCGACGGTTGGTCTGAAAGGCTTGACTTCACCCAAATTGGTTTCATTGAGCGAGCAATTCACTTGGATATCCCTGGGCCAGTTAGGTTCTCTCCTTTCGTTCTTTAATAAAAACAAGGTTTCTCAAACGGTCATACATGGCAAAGTCCAGCTTTCCAGCATCTTTCGGAGTGTCCGGTTGGATCTCAAAGCCTTATCGTTATGGATAAGGATGAAAGACCGCTCTGGGGAATCGATCCTAAAAAACCTAGCCGATGAATTGGCCAGGAATGGCACGAAGGTTTTGGATGGCCGATATCTGATGACGGATTATCTGGCTATTAAAGGGTGCTTGACCAAAACCAGCCCCGATAAGAAAACCATCGTTGATATCACTTTGGGTCTTTCCAAGGCCAGATCACTGGCGAGAGCGGGTATTGGGCAAGTTTTGGCTATTAAGCAGGGAACGGTTGTGGCGGTGGAGGCTGTGGAAGGGACCGACGAGACGATCCATCGGGCGGGTCATTGGTCTGGCCCTGGTATCATCCTCATCAAAACAGCCAGCCCGAAACAGGATTGGCGTTTTGATGTTCCCACCATTGGATTAAAAACTATCGAGGGTTTGGCCAAGGCCAAGGCCAAGGGCCTTGTTCTGGAATCGGGAAAATCCTTCCTGTTGAACAGGGAGAAAGCAGTTGCCCTGTCCAACAGGACGGGAATGTTTATTTTAAGTGTTTGATAACGTGACTTAAATTACCGTGTGTTTTCTTGTAATATAGGTAATGTTTTTTCAAAGCTGGACAAAGTTTTTGCCGTAGTTTGGTTTTTATCCTTTAACGGTTCTTCCGAATGATCAGGATTGGTCCGCCGATAGCGAAAAGGATGTTCATAGACCACATGGATAAAAAGGGCGATAGAACACCTTCATAGCCCAGGTTCTGACCGATCTGCATGCCACCCAAATAGAAAAAAGCCATCATGATGCAAATGCCGAAGCTCATCACCACCCCGCTGAAGCGGCCCATGCCCCAACCCCAAGGAACGCCCAGAAGGGCCAGTATGACGCAACCAAAAGGGAAGGCAAGTTTCTTATGGAATTCAACGAGTTCCTTGTGGCAATCCGAACCGTTGCGTTCCAGTTGGCGGATATAGTCGACTAATTCTGGAAGGTTCAACTCGCCTGGTTCCTTCTGCTCTTTAATGAAATCGTAAGGTTTTTCGGGAAGGGAATAAGGCATGTGGTCGAAGGCCTGGGCGGTTTGCTCGACATCGTTGACATCGAAAACCCGATAAAAACCGTTATAAAAGACCCATTGGCCATTCTCGAATTTGGCCCTTGCGGCGTCGATCCTGGCTTTTAAATGAACCCCGTTGTCGAATTGGAGGATGAGGACGTCTGTCATCGTATTCGTGTTTCCGTCGTAGGTGCCGATATGGTAAATGCCGTTATTTGCCCCCCGGATTGAGATGTTCTGCCGTACTAAATTGATCCCTGACTCGGATTGTTTCTCGATTTCAACGACCTTGGTGTGATGCCGCATTTGGTTCGATTTGGGCACAACGATCTCGTTGAAACCCAGGCTTAGAAAGGAAATGATGAGACCCGCAAAGAACAGAGGGATGGCCACCATGAAGATATTGACCCCGCCCGCTCTCATCGCGATAAGTTCATTGGATTTGGCCAATCCGCTCAGGGCGAATAACACGGCGAATAGTACGGACAAAGGCACGATAAGGATCATTAGTTCAGGGACCTGAAGGGAGAAATATTTTAAGGTTAGGAGTATGCCTGGTTTGTGTTCTAGGATGAATTTGATATCGTTGAACACTTGCACGATTAGGATAAGTACGGAGAAAGAGGCCAGGGAAAGTAAAAATGGCTTCAGGAACTCGGCGAGAATATAGCGGGTCAATAACTTCATCTTTTTTTACTTCTCCTTGAGGATTTTCGCTTCAGATTTCGGATGAAATCGAACGCCGAATGCTCGTTGATGACCAAATAATAGATCAAAAAGCCAGCTAGTGTCAGTATCACGTTCGCCCACCAAACGCCGATGACTGGGCTGATCAGTCCTCGGCCGCTGAGGATTTCACCTAGGATGAACATCAAGTAATAAAGGAAGATCATGGACAACCCGAGCACGAAACCAATGAAGCCTTTTGACCTGGTCCAAAGACCCAAGGGTGCGCAAAACCAGGTAAGGGCTAAACAGGCAAAAGGCAGAGAAAGTCGTTTTTGAAATTCCACTCTTAAGCTGTTCCTTCTCCCTTCGTCGGTGGAAGTTCGGATGCCCTCCGAAAGCTCACTTAGGTTCATTTCCTCATAATCTTTCTGAACGTCGGTCAAATGGGATAATTGGTTCTCTAACTTTAGGTGAATGGTGTAATGGTCAAATTTTAGATGGTTATAGGTATGGTAATTGATATTATCCCAGGTCATGACCCCGTCATTCAGCTGGAAAAAAAGTTGAAGGGTATTTCGGTCGGTCAGAAGGCGTCCTGTTTGGGCGACTGTTGTCTGCAGAGGGGCATGGGGAGAAACCCGATTGAACATCTGCACATTCTTGAAGGTTCCGTCATGGTCCTGGGAATCGATATAAAACTGGTAGCCCTCAAAGAGGTTGATAAAGACCCTTTCACGAAGGGCGATATCGGCCTGTTCCTTGAGGATCTTGAAATGGATCTTCTTGAAGGTGAAATTGGCGGCTGGCAAGACCTCGTGGTTGAAGTACACCATTACCCCGGTCATCAAGAAGCCTAGGACCAACACGGGATAAATGAGATGGAAAAGATGGACCCCGCTGCTCTTGAACGCTGTCACTTCCATGTCCGAGCTCATCCTGCCAAAAGCCAATAGGGTAGCCATCATCATGGACATGGGTATGGTCAGGGACAAAACAAAAGGGACCAAACTAAGGTAAAGAAGCAGGGTGTCAAATAGGGGCACTTTTTTATTCATGACCATATCCAAAAGAAGAAAAACCTTATTGATAAGGAAAAGGAAGGTAAGAATGGCCAGGCTCAAGAGGAACGAAGGGAGCATTTCCTTGAGGACATAAGAGTATATTTTTTTCAATTCCATCCCTTTACTCGACGGATAGGTAGAACTAGAGAAGCGTTTTCGAAAAGCAGTATAACATAGGGTTTCGAGAGGTAACTAAGGCAGGTTAAGACTTTCATCTGGCGTATTTTTCTCATGGTTGTCTGAATTTTCTCCTACCAACCGTCCGTTGAGTGAGCTTTTCCGTCCCTTCGGGTCTGGATGGACGTGGGGTTGATCCGTTTGGGATATTTTTAATGGGGGGAGATCCAAGCATGGAAAAAACAAAAAATAACCTATGGAATTTTTCCTCAATTGATATGATTTGGGCTGGGAAAAGCAGCCCCGGGGTCTTTTTCCCCAGCCCCCCAAAACATCTCCCCTCAGGATTTATGGGGGAAAAGGCTATTTCGATGAACCTTTGGAAAAAGATTCTATCTTTGGATTTTGAGAAGGAATACATACGGTCCTTCCTTAAACTTCTCTTTTTCTGGAATCCACTCTGGAACCTTGCTTTGTGTCTTTTGACCGGCGATAGGGAGATCGAGTCCATCCTATTCCGATGGGGTTGGAATTTCTCCGAACTGACACTTATAGGTTTATTCGCCATGATGCTGATGAAAGTCTACCTTTGGGGTGAGAAACTTTGGACGAGTCGGAGAGGTAAGGCGTCTCTTCATCATCGAACCGGCTGGTATCTCCTTCTCCTTGCCTTTTTTATACCCCCTGGGCTTTATTTGGCATTAAGAATGATGGTAACCGGCATAAACTTGTTCTTCCCGGGTGACCCGATCTCCGCGGTATTTAAATGGACTTATTACTGGAACCAGATCTTTTGGGGTTGGATGCTTTTATTGGTCTGCTCCCTTTTCATATCCTGGCAAGATCTGAAGGAAGCGGCGAACCTTAGTCAATTAAGGGCGGAGGAGTTGGAAAAAGAGAGGCTTCAGGCCCTTCTGACCAAATTAAAAGACCAGATGAATCCCCACTTTCTTTTCAACACATTGAATACCGTGGCTTCCTTGATACCGGCGGACCCCTCCATGGCTGAAAAGGTGGTGGTCAAACTCTCGACTCTCTTTCAGGGCATATTGGCGGCAACCCGAAAGACACATCAGCCACTGGAAAAAGAACTGGAATTTTGCAGGGATTACTTGGATATCGAAAAAGCTCGTTTTGGGTCGAGGTTAAAGGTCAATTTTGGCATTCAAGGTGATATCGATCCAAGCCGAGTTTGGGTGCCGGTACTTTTATTCCAGCCGATGGTGGAAAACGCAGTCAAGCACGGAATTTCTACCCGCGCCAATGGAGGGGAAATCTGGATAGGCGCTGCAGAAAAGAACGGTCACCTGGAGCTCTGGGTGGAGGATGATGGCGTCGGTTTTGGCCAGTCCCCCTACCGGGGATCGGGAACGGCCTTGGAAAATTGTAGAAAGAGGTTGGAATTGGGGTACGGGAACGAAGGTCGAATGGAAATTTCTAACAGGGAAGGAGGAGGGACTCGGGTATGTCTGATCCTTCCTTTGGTCACCGCTGACCCCTCCCATCAGGAGGAATCATGATCAAGGTCATGATCGTGGACGACGAGGCGCCAGCTCGCGCCCGTTTAGCCCGTATGTTGGCAGGTTTTCTCGATCTTCAATTGGTCGGTGAGGCGTCCAATGGATTAGAAGCTCTCCAGGCAGCCCAAGATTTGAAGCCCGATCTGGTGTTCCTGGACATCGAAATGCCGGAACTTTCAGGACTTGAAGTGGCTGAAGCCTGGGGTGGTGAGGGTCCAAGCGTAGTATTTGTGACGGCTTATAGCGAGCATGCTTTGAAAGCATTCGAGCTTTCCGCCTTGGATTATCTGGTGAAACCGGTGTCTCCTGAACGATTGGCCGAGACGGTGGAGCGGGTCAAGAAACGAAAAGACTCGCCCAGTTCAGCGACCTTGCAGAAGTTCTTAGAACAAATGGAACAGGGAATGGCCAAGCATCGGATGGCCGTTAAATGCGGGTCTAAGTACAAAGTGTTCAATCCATCCCAGGTCTCGGCGATCGTGGCCAAAGACCATTACGCCGTCTTGCTGGTGGAAGGGCAGGAACTATTGGCCGATGATCGGTTGGATGTTTTAGCCAGCAGGTTGGATCCCAAGAAATTCCTGCGTATACACCGGAGCGCCATCATCAATCTGGATTATTTGAAGGAATTAGAGCATGAGGGAGATCGGAAGTACTTAGCCGTCCTGTCAGATCCGGCCAAAACCAGGCTTCCTGTCAGCCGAGAAAGGCTGGATGATTTGAAGAAGGAATTGGGGTTGCATTGACTTGGAACAGAAGCGGAGAGTCATGGCTTTTTTGAGGTCGAACCAACTCAAATTACGAAACCAACCGGGCTTCTTGGCTATCGGGTTGCTGACTTTCGCTATTTTTTGGTCTTCAAACACAGCTAAAGGTCAAACGCCCCAACCTACTCCGCTTCTTACTGGAGCGGCCGCGACTTCATTGAACCCCCTGACCGCCGAGCAGGAAATTCAGATACTGGATGCCATCGACGCGAAATCCAACAGCCTCGATTCAATCACTTCCACAAATACCACCCAGCCAGCCACTCCAGTCACTGGTTTATCACCCTCTGGGACGCCGACCTCAAATGCCCAGGTTCAATCCCCTATTTCTAACGTTACAGGGACTTCTAACCCCTCTGCGGCATCATTATCATCTGGGACAACGCCTACAATTGTTGAATCAGGGCCTCCGCCTGTGCCTTCGGGACTGACTGTTTTGATACTAAAGGAAGGTCTTTATCTTTCCTGGGACTCGGCCCCCGTTACTTCCTCAGTCACTGCTTATAACGTCTATCGGTCAACGACTCCCGGAATGGGATACAAACTGGTCAATAACAAGCCTTTGAATGTTCCTTTCTTCCTGGATGGGGCTCAAAACAGCATGAATCCCCCACGGAACGGGGAAGATTACTTTTACGTGGTCGCGTCGATTAATGCCAAAGGGGATGTGAGCCCCTACTCGGATGAGACGACAGTTCAGCCACAGGGCATGGATATCCCGGAAACAGAGGAACAAAAAAAAGAAGATGAAAGAGCGCAAGCGACTCCACCTCCCCACAAGGAAACGGAGAAAGAACTGATCGTGCCGGAGAGCAAGATCATCAATCTACAGCTTCCCGCAGATACCCAGCTTTCCATCCAGGGTTATAAAAAGATTGAGGCCGGGTTTACCTTCCAAAAATACGATCGCCCTGCTTTGAATGGTATTAATCCCGAGGTGGATAACACGTTGGTCAATCAGGAATTGGTCGTGAACCTGGATGGCAAGGTCGGAAAAAATGTGGATGTCCATGTGGACTATAGCGATGTCAATAGGGCGGGTGGTGTGGACCAAAGCAAGCAAGAGATATCCATCGTCTATCACGGAAACGACAATAGTCCTGTACAGGAAGTTTCATTCGGGGACTTGCAATTGAACCTTCCTAACACCGAGTTTGCCGGCTTTAGCAAACAACTCTTTGGGCTCCAGGCTAAGCTCAAATTCGATCAGTTTCGTTTCACGACTTTTTTCGCCCAAACCAAGGGTATTTCCGAGACCAAAGTTTTCACTGGCAATACCGTCCAGGTTGATAAGGTCATTAATGACATCGATTTTTTAAGATATAAGTATTTCCTTATCACTAAAGGGCCGTTTCTTCCCAAGAATAGTTCGGAACAGATATGGGTCAATGCGGGCGTGGGAGGGACTTATCCAACCGGACCCAATTTTATTGGCCCCTATGAACATTGGCTTCCTGGACGGGACTATACCATTAATTACGCGACAGGTGTAATCACCTTTCTCAGGGGACTTACTCAGAACGCCCAGATCGTGGTGGCATTCCAGGACACAAACGGAAACTACATTGGATTCCTTCCAGACCACACCACAGTCGATGGCCTGAACTCTAGTGCTGTAACCACCAGCTCTGGTACTGTAACCACCAACTTGGTGGTGCCGCCAGATGGTGTGATCAGCAACAGCGCCCATTTGTTGAAAAACAACGATAACACCACCAGTCCCCTCAATCTGGTAAATTATTTTGACTTAGGTCGGGACCAATTCATACCGCCCCAGCAGGATCCTGATTTTCTATTCCAGATCATCGACCAAGGAACCAACAACGTGTTACAAACGGGGCAAGGCGGGACAGTTAGTTCGCCTTGGGCCTATGTTATGGATCAAGACCTGAATATTTTGACGGTCAACAATAACAATTACTCAGCGGTGACCGTGACGGGGCTGAATGGGTTGCCTGTGACGGCTAATTTTGTGGAAAGAGCTTTTGCCGCGCCAGGTGACCCGACCCTCGGCACCGCAACAAACGGAATTTATAATTTGAATACCACACCCAACAGTCTTTACCGCATCCATTTGAAGTATAAGACCAAGTTGAATTTCTTCAATTTGGAACGATTCAATATCATACGTGGGAGCGAGACGGTATACTTGGACGGCCGTCACCTTCGCCGTGATGTGGATTACACCTTCGATTACACTTCCGGCGTACTGGATTTTCCTGACAAGAGCATTCTTCGACCGGATAGCCAAATCGTTGTTACCTATGAATACGCCCCATTCGGTTCCTTCAATCAGAACAATATTCTTGGTGCCAGGGCCGAGTACGACATCACGGACCATTTCTTCCTGGGTGGTACCTTTTTGAACAGCACAACCCAACAGACAATCGATGTTCCCCAGATAGGGTCAACACCCAATTCCCTTTCAGTCATCGATTTTGACACTAAATACGATATGGGGCCTGAGGACATTCAGTCGGTGACAGGTATGTTGCCTGGGCTGGGTGATTGGAAACCACCCATAGCGATCAAGCTATCGGGCGAGATCGCGGAGAGTTATTTCAACCCCGATACTTTTGACGCGGAAGGCGAGACAGGGGTGGCTATGGTGGACAATATGGAAGGTATCGATAACCTCTCCGGGCCCACAATGAATGCCACCAATTGGGTCGTATCCTCAGAGCCTGTATCCGTAAGCTTTCTGAACAATGTGCCTTATTACGCTGGAAAAGATGCGACCCTAAATAATCGCTTGCGATTCATGTATCCAGACGACAGTTACTATCTGCAAACGTTGGCGACGAACTCCAATACCGCTGTTACCCAGATAGGTGGTTTCGGAGGGCACGTTTATTCCCAAACCAACGCCGCTCAAGATTTGGTTCCGGTTTTGATGTTCCCCTATAACAGTTTGGATGATGGACATTGGGCGGGTGTGCGACAAGTTCTTTCAACAACGGGAGAGGATCTTTCCAACACTCAATACATCCAATCCTGGGTCTATAACGATGGGAATGACAAATGGATCATGTTCGATTTTGGGGTTATCAACGAATCTTCCAATGATGATGATAATGGGCCCGCTATCGATTCTGACGCGGTATCGGTCATCAGCGTAAATGGGAATCAAATCTCAGCAGATTGGGGAATTCCCGCTTATTATTCAAATATCGGTAATTCACCGGGATTGAATATCCTTCCTTCGGTTTGCGGCCAATATGGTGCTTATGTATTCCCGAATGAGACCTCCACCCAGGAAGGTGCTCGTAATGGCATTGCTGACACCGAGGACATGAACGGTGATGGGGTTTTGGAAGCTGACGATTCCTATTTTGAATATGGCGTAAGGGCGAATTGGAACGGATGGCATTTGATAAAAATTCCGGTTAATTTCAACTCGACGACCGATTATCAAACCACGACACCTGATGGGACCACGTATTTCTTTCATAACCAGGGTTCAGCTAACGCGACCATCATACGTGCCGCTCGCGTCTGGGCTACGGGAACAACCTCAAATCCAACTTCTGGTTATTTCTTGATGGAAAGCTTTAGCTTTACAAGAAATCTATGGCAGATGGAAGTTGACCCGGACGCTAACGTTGACCAAGGTGTGACGGTGAACACGTCGAAGTTCGACGCAAGTTCAATAAGTCAAGATCAAGATTCTGGATATCAACCAACCTTGCGGTTCCTCACGGTAGCGCAAGATCAGAACCAAAATTCCATTTTGGCAAAAGAAAAATCATTAAAACTTACCTATAACGTTTCTTCTGCGGATTACGAACCGGCTGGGGATATCAATGGGAAACCCATCTATTACGCTACCCGCTATTTCAGCCAGGGGGTCGATTTCACTGATTTCCATGATCTGCGCTTTGATATCTTCGCTCGGACCCAGGTGCAACCAGGAGACACTCTTTTTATCCGTCTGGGAAACGACCAAAAAGACTATTATCAGTACAACGTTCCCTTATTATCTTCCTATCAAAATCTGTGGAGTACCGTGTCCTTAGCGATAGATGGTTCGGGGGGAAACAGACAAGTCGTCGGAACTCCTTTTATTAACCGGACATCGCAGATCAGTATTGGGGTCGTTAATCCTAACGCTCCGAACGGGCAATCCCGAGAGATATGGATAAATAATTTACGGGTGGCGACTCCCAATCAAAGGTCAGGCTTGGCCCGTCGTGCCAACGCAGCCATTATTTTGGGGGATAATTTTGCGACCATTAACGGCAGGTATCGGGAAGTGGATTCAGGATTCAGCGAAATGGACCAGACTTCGACCCATTTCCAGCATTCGAAACAGTTAGGCGCGGACTATTCCTCTAGCGCGATCAAGCTATTCTCACAACCGTTGGTTACTCAATTCTCATATACGCATCAGAATACTTATACTGAGCAGGGCTTATTGGATAACCCTTATTTTAGCGCTTTGCCCGATACGGACGTTCAAAACGCAACCGGAAGTATTTCCTATACCAAAGATCTTGGGCCGGGATTTGGAAGACTGACGAAAGTGGTTGTCTCGGGAAGCACCAACAATGAGGTGGACAATTACCAACCGGCTTACCTGACCCAACCGGGCATCCAAGGTGATACTACCAAAGGTGAGGACGTCTTCACGGTAGCGTCCACATATGACGCGCCTGGAAAATTCATTTTCTTACCTATCGGTACGAATCAATTGACGGAGACTTTTTCTTTAACCCATGACAAACAGGACTTTACCAATTCAGCTTTGAACCTGGTTAATTATGACCGAACCACCCGTAATCAAGTCTATGGTTGGACCAACACGACCGAGATCATTAAAAACCTTAATATAACCCCCGGTTATACCCTGACCTTTGTGGATGCTATTGGGAATACTAACTCTCCGGGAGTTCCAGGCGAAGTGGATAGTTACACCTTATTCCAACGAAGAGACCAACCAAAAGCTGGGTTGGTTTACAAAGGCATTCCCGGCTTGGTGCCCTCGGTGGACTACACTGGCAGTAAACAGGAGGACAATGTGACCTATCCAGATGGTCCTCGGTTAACAACATCTAACACCATGAATTATTCTCTCAATTTAACTCCTGGGAATTGGATCCCATTGGCTCAAAAAATAAATCTAACAATTTTCGGGGGGCACACTGAAAGCCGTAGCGAGTCCATCCCCAATTACACAAGTGTCCCATTGAGTTTCGACGAGTTATGGCTAACTGACGCGCCTTTTGATCAAGGTGCTTTGTTCGGGAGTAAGTCGTCATCTTATCAATTAAATGGAAGCTTCCGTCTTTTTGATATTTGGGATTTTCGCCCCACCGGAACTTGGACCGATCAATTCTCACTTCTTTCCCTGGGAACGAATCCGACCCAACAACAGGGAAAAACATTGGGATTGACCACGATTTTCAACCATAAACTAATTTCTTTACCATTGATCGCTCTGAATTTCACCTCGGCCCAGTTTCAATATACCCATACTGATAATACTCAGTGGGATAGTGGAAATCCCCCGGCGGTAGATAATCAAACCTATAGTGATGTTTATTCCTTTACATTGCCGTATGACATCAACCAAAAAGCACAAGGCAATTTTCACATCCAACATTCTCAAGGTTTGCAAAATGCTAGTGGCGTTGTAACGAACCAACAGGAAAATACCTTCTCCGTTGAGTACAATCAAAAATTCTTGCAGAATCAGTATCTTCATATTCCGTTTACGAACTGGAAGATCAAGTTTGATCAAGCTTTGGAATTTCGTGGTACGTTCCTGATGGACTTTGTGAACAATTCCTGTGCCACTTATACTACGAACAACATTAAGACCGATAAGTACCGTGTTACAATCGATTTTAATTACAACGCCATGAAAAACTTGAGGGTGGGCCTTGGTTTCGCGAATGAATATTACACCGATTATGTAAATCCTTATCTTGGATATACCTTGTGGCAGGTGAATGTTTCAGCGGAAGCTAGGTTTTAAGTGAGAAAGGCTGAGATGGAAGCTGGGCGTGAAAAATATCTGGTGGGGGTGAATTGGTTTGGTTAATCCCAGACAACCGGCCAGGTGGCTGGTTTTCATTTCAATTACTGTTGGAATTTTTCAATTCGCGGAATCAGCCTCGGGTCAATTGGCGGCGCCCAGTGGGTTGGTCGCCATTTCGCCTTATAACGGCCAAGCGAATTTGCAATGGACACCGGTCCAGACAGAAAGTCCTACTGCTTATCTAATCCAACGTGTTCTTTTAGATCTGACCAATACCCCTACTCCTACTTCTACTGGTACATTGACCCCAACGGACACTCCTTTCCCTGTAGCAGTGGTTTCTAGCGGAACAAGCGCTTATAAAGATTATCAGGTAACAAATGGGAGGACTTATCAATACCAAGTGGCCGTTGTGGACTCGCCAGTATCTTCGGTAGGGATATATTCAAACCCTATAACTTACATTCCTTATTCCGTTCCCGCTGCTATTCAGCTTGTTACAGTCCAAAATCTACATTCGGACGCTTTGGATCTTTCTTGGGAAGATCCGCTTTCCACGTACCCAGTAACGAATTATATCGTATATCAATATATCGATCAAATCGCATCCTCGACCCCGACCTATACCTTCACCCAGACTTATACGCCCACGGTACCAACGATCACCCCATCCGGGACTTTAACTGCGACGTACAGCTATACGCCGACCCCCAGCTATACTTCAACCAATACCTTTACATTTACCACTTCCGGCACCCCGACATCACCGATGTCAATTTCACAATTCATGGCTTTGGCAACACCGATTGCGACAACCTCTTCAACCAACTTTACGGATTTTTCCCCTGGCAATTACGGGTACGCATATTTTCTCTATGCGGTGGTGGCTCAAGATAGCCAAGGAAATTTAGGCTTGTTACCCAATAATCCAACCAACCCGATGATGGCTGAGAACTTGAAACCACATGGACCAACCCTTTCCGGCTTGGTTTCCTTGGCTTCCACTCCAGTCATAGGGACCAATGGTTATGGTGTCCGACTTATCTGGAATGGGGCACTTGCTTCGGAAGGTGTCACGGCCTATCAAGTCTTGGCCAATGGGACGCCTATTGCCACGATTTCCTATTCGACACCTGTCCCAACGGCAACCTATGATGATGTGAGCATTCCGCTTTCTTCAAAATCCAATACATTGACAAATTACAGTCTAGTTGCTTCGAATAGTTACGGGATCGTCACATCGGATACGGTTTCTGAGAATATCCTGGCGGCTAGCGTCAATGGATCTTTGGTAGTGACACCGGTTGCGACAACGAATTCCGTTACTTTGACCTGGCCACAGGGCATGGCTGGAACCTATGGTTTGGCAGGTTACCATCTTTATAAAGGTTATAACGGGGTGCCTACACCATTCCAATCAACGCCAGGATTGGGGACCAATACACCAACATACACGCCGACCCCTTTCGCGGTCATCTATATCACGCCCTCAGCAACCCCTACGGTTATGGCTGTCGATACCGTTGCTAACGCCAATCATTTGAGTTACTGGGTGGTGCCATTTGACGGTTTAACTTTGGATGGAGTTGGCGCCGCTTCTACTCCGGTTTCCTTGAATTTGGCCCCGACACCCGTGACCGGCATTACCGCTTTGACCCCGGTCGGGAACAATATAATCCAAGTGAACTGGGGTACAGCTTCACCTGGTTTCTATGGAACGCCTCAATATTATGAGGTTTATCGAGAGATTCAAAATCCCGCTCCAGTTGATTCTGTAACGCCAGTACCAATAGCGACTGTCCCTTATAGTCAGAATAGTTTTACCGATAATGTCCCCGGCGCGACACCAAACGCAGTTATCGCCTACCAGGTCGCGGCTGTGGACCGCCAGAGGAATGCGTCCGATTTTTCAACTTTATCAAATGGCGTTAGTGCTGTAACCGCCTTGGCTCCCCCGCTGGCGCCCATGATTCAACCTTCTGCCGGTTCGTCTTCGACATTGGTGTTTTCTTGGATCCCCAATCCGGCGTCGGACGGGGTGGATAGTTATTATCTTTACGGTGTCGGAACGAATTTTACGACGACTCCGTCGCCCACGCCTTTGGCGATAATTACACCTTCTCCAACCATGACCATTGTCGCGACAGCAGCCCCTTGGACGGTTTATTTGAATTACCTGCAAGCCCATAACGCGGCAGGTTTCAGTGGCCCTTCAACGTTGTCGGGCATTCCGGTCAGTGATTACCAGGTCACGGCTGTCATGACCCCAGGGACGCGGACCATGTACTTATATTGGAACTTAAATCCTCCAGCCATATCGACCCCGCCTATCGATAGTTTTGGCATCTATCGTTCCAACACGACGGCTGCTAATTTCACTCCCATTGCGACCGTGTCGTTTCCAACTCCCGGATCTCCGGCGACCCCTTCATTTACTGACTCAAATTTATCGGCTGGGGTTAGTTATTACTACCGTGTGACCATCCGTTCTGATGGCCCCACAACATTATTGGCCGAAAGTCCTCTTTATCCAACCATGACCAGTACGCCTGAGGCTTCCAGTGGTACCTGGCCTAATCCGCCAACGGGTGTAATGGCTTTTGGCGGGATAACACAGACCAATCTATTTTGGACTTCCAACCCCGCTACTGATAATGTCTTGAGTTACGTGATATTCCACAATGGAACACCCACGACAACAGTGACTCCAAGCCCGACTATGATGGCTGCCTTCGTTGAAACCCCTCAATCGGTATCAACTTACTGGGTTGTAGCGCAGAATGCCCAAGGCCCCAGTAATTCATCAGTTCCATCCGCTGATCTAATGGCTCCGTCTTTGACACCAACGGTAATGTTGACACCGCCTTCATGGTTGTCTCCGACACCTAACATGACTCCAGCCTATCCGCCGTTAGTCTGGATTTCAGGACTTACTTATTCGGGCTCGGTAAGTGGATATACCATCAGTAGGTCTACCGATCCAGGGTTCAGTTGGTCCGTTACGGTTGCTTCGACGGCTAGCCCAACATTTTTCGTCTCGGATCCCGGGGTAACGGGATATATAAATTATTACCAAATTTTAGCCAATAACGGGTCTGGGGTGTCCGCAAATCCCTTGATCGTGGGGTCTTCCTCGATATCACTTTGGCCCAACCCACCTAATCCGTTGTCCGTTTTGGCCGGACCTAACGCCGTGACTCTTTATTGGTCCGCGCCTCAAGGAGATGTTCCTGTCTCTATTTATGATATCTATCGGAGTACCTTTGCGGGAGGACCTAAGGCTTTGGTTGGACAAATTACCCCTTTACCCATGCTGACGGCATCACCGACTCCCAATCTGTTTGTTGATTCACCACCTAACACAGGTACAAGTTATTACTATTGGGTGGATGCCCAAGCTGTTGGTTTAGTGAGTACGCCAAGCGCTGAGCAGGCAGGGATACCAATGGCGGGACCAACCCTCCAGATCACAGCCTTGCCAAGCGAGAACATCCTGAATTGGTCGCCGGTCACGGTTTCGACGGGTTCAAGCGTGACGGGATATGCTGTTTATCGGATGGCAATGCCCACGCCTGTTTTTCCTAACCTAACCCCGGTTTTCGTACAAATTGGACCAGTCCTGGAAGGATTATCCAATACCTCTTACGCCGATACGAGTATTATAGATTCAACTTTCTATATTTATAAAGTTGCCGCTACTTCCAATACTAATAATTCTGCAACAGTTCTCTCGACATTCTCAAATCCCTGTTCTCAGTTGGCACTCCCGATGCCAGTGGCCAACTTGGAAGCTGTTGGGGGGGATGGGTTGGTCCAACTTCGATGGAATTATCAGGGGCCACAAACTTTCCTTTATAACATCCAAAGAAAGTTAGGGACCGCGCCGGACAGTGCGTATCAAGTCTTGAAGAACGGATATCAAGGAACGGATTTCTTGGATACCGGACTTCAAGATAAGACTTTTTATACCTATCAAGTCGTTACTGTGGATTCGACTGGGTTGACTTCCACTGCGCAAACAGTCAATGCCTTGCCTGCCAAACCACCTTTGGTTTTGAACCCAATAGTCTCGTTAAGCCAGGGAAAGGCATTGGCAAATGACGAAGCCCAATTAGGCAACACGATGGGTTGGTTTCCAGCTAATCTCAGTCTTTCTGGGTCGGTGACATTTGACCCATCCACCATGTATCCATTAGGTGGTTACCATATATACCGCTCACCCAACGGGGGAGGGAGTTTTGACGTGGGCACATTCATTGGCGCGGTTCCTGTTGGACCGGCTTCAGCAGTCACCGTGAATTATCTTGATCCAGTTCAATTGGTGAATGGAGAAACCTATACCTATCTAGTTAGGGCATATGACGCCCCGCCTGATGTGCCTGTGACTAATGTGAATATGATCCACGAAACACCTTACGACCCCATCACAGCTTATCCTTTAAATGCGGGGGCTGCGTTAGACAGAAATGCTATCCGGCCTTTTGGGGCAGGGAATGAGCAAGTGGTCAACATCCGATTCGTCGTCACTAACCCGGGTAATGTTGAAATCAAGGTTTATACTCTTTCTGGGACTTTCGTAAAGGAAGTGGTTAATAAATTTTATGATACTGGTGTCTGGTGGTCTTCCTGGAATGCCCATAACATGAACGGTACATTGGTCGCTTCGGGCGTATATTTGGTTACAGTCGAGATGAACGGTCATCAAGAAATCGATAAGGTTGCTGTGATTAAATAACGATGTTCAAAACCATTAAAATAATTCCTCGTTGGATGACGGATTCTCTCTTCCCTAAATTATGCCGTTATTGTGGTGATCCTTTTTCGAGTGGCTTATCGAATGTGCTCTGCCGTTCCTGTTTCGAACTTCATCCGCATTATAAAGAGCCGGTCTGTGACCATTGCGGATTTTCCCTTCCTGACCGAGGTTTTGAGGATGTTCCAAGAAAAAGATGCTTCGATTGCGGGGATGGTGAATTTGAGTTGGATCATGTTAAGTCCTACGGTTCGTATGAAGGCTCTTTGCGGATCGCCCATCACGCTTTCAAATTTGAGGGATTGGAATTTTTCAAAAAGGAAATCGTGTTGAAAATGCTTAAAACTATACCGGACGAATTTTGGACAGGAGTGGATTGCCTTTGTCCGGTTCCGATGAGTTCGGACCGAGAAAGGGAAAAAGGATATAATCCATCCTATTTATTAGCGGAAGAAATTTCCAAACGGAAAAGCATCCCCTTAAAGAAATTGTTGTACAAGGCTCGAGTCACGAAGCCTCAAGTGTCTCTGAGTAAAAAGGATAGGTTGGAAAATCCAAGGGGTTCTTATGGATTTATGGCAAACCAAGGGAAAGACGGAAGCGGCCCTCGGAAAGTGCTTCTGGTGGATGATGTTTTCACAACCGGGGCAACTTTAGAAGAATGCGCTAGGGTTTTAAAGGAGAAAGGAATCTGTTGGGTGGGAGCCCTTGTTTTTGGCCGGACTCCGCATCATTAACGGACTGTAAATGAGTTTTTTAAAACGACAGGTTGTTGGTTAAAGACAGCCATTAATAAGCTTTCCTGGACTAAGCTCGGAAATTAAATTGCTGATTAATTTCAAAAGATGTAATTTTGTCAACTTCCCCAATATGATGGTCGCTATTGACCGACCCTACCCCCTGTGTTAGTTTATCGCTTCGTTAATTTCATTTTCCGGAGGATTGTCATGGCTATCAAGGTCGGGATTAACGGTTTTGGACGTATCGGTCGTAACGTCTATCGTGCCGCCATGGGGAACAAGAATATAGAAATTGTTGCGGCAAACGATCTGACCAGCGCGAAAACTCTGGCGCATCTTTTGAAATATGACTCGGTCTTGGGGAACCTGGACGCTGACGTCAAAGCGACTGAGAATTCTATCATTGTGAACGGCAAAGAGATCAAGGTGTTCGCAGAAAAAGATCCGGCCGTTATTCCTTGGGGAAGCCTGGGAGTTGAATACGTGGTTGAATCGACCGGGAAATTCACTGACAAGGAAAAGGCTGTCGCTCATTTGAAGAACGGGGTTAAGAAAGTCATTATTTCTGCCCCTGCCAAGAATGAGGACATCACCATCGTCATGGGTGTCAACGAGGAAAAGTACGACCCCAAGAATCACCATGTAGTTTCAAACGCATCTTGTACGACCAACTGCCTGGGGCCTTTCGCAAAGGTTCTCCATGACAAGTTTGGGATCGTTCGGGGTTTGATGACCACCATTCATAGCTACACCAACGACCAGGTCATCCTGGACTTCCCGCACAAGGATCTACGCCGGGCACGCGCAGCGGCCCTTAATATGATCCCGACGACTACCGGCGCCGCAAAAGCCATCGGGTTGGTCATTCCGGAACTGAAAGGCAAATTGGATGGGTTGGCCATCCGTGTTCCGACACCGAACGTCTCGGTGGTGGATTTGGTCGCGGAACTTGGCAAAAGCACGACCAAAGAGGAGATCATCGCCGTGTTGAAAGAAGCGGCGGCGGGGAAGCTGAATAAATACCTGGAAGTGGTCGAGGAACCGTTGGTTTCTTCTGATTTCAAGGGCAACTCGCACTCTTCAATGGTGGATGCTCCTTCAACATTCGTTAATGGAGGGAATATGGTCAAGATCCTGTCCTGGTACGATAATGAATGGGGTTATTCCATGCGGGTCGTTGACTTGATCGAGTATATGATCGCCAAAGGCTGATAACCCTTTTAGGGGTGACGAATGGTTCCTGCTGTTTGGTGGATTATCACGGCGGTTGTTTTTTTCATCCTGGAAATGGCAACCGCCTCTTTTTTCTTCCTCTGGATCGGCGCCGGGGCTGTTTTGACGGCGCTAACCAGTCTTTTTGTCGATAAAGACTGGATCCAATACACGGTATTCGCCGTTTCTTCCATCCTATTAGTGGTCCTGAGTAGGCCTTGGGCCAAGCGTTTTTCTGGCAAAAATATCCGGTTTTCCAATGTCGACGCCTTGATCGGACAAACTGGTTCCGTGACCAAGGTGCAACGCGACTTCACTTGGCAGGGATATATCAAAGTGGGTGGTGAAATGTGGAAAGTCGAGTCCGAGAACAAAGTGCCTCTTACCTTAGAAGGTAATGTCGTGGTTTTAGAAGCTCGGTCTAATGTTCTGGTCGTTAAGGTTCAGTAAAGGTTTTGAAAGGAGCTCAACATGGAAGGCCCAATTTTTGTAATATTGGTCATTTTCGCTTTCATATATGTTTTTAACGCGGTCCGAATCGTCCGGCCCTACGAGAAGGGCTTGGTGGAGCGGTTGGGTAAATATATCCGTACCTGCGAATCGGGTCTCAATATCCTTACCCCCTTCGTCGAGAAAATGATCAAGGTTGATCTTCGCGAGCAAGTCATTGAGGTTCCTCCTCAGGAAGTCATTACCAAGGACAACGTGGTTGTTACGGTCGACGCTATCATTTATTTCCATGTGAGCGATCCATTCAAGGTAGTTTACAACGTCAAACGCTTCGAGATGTCGGCATTGAAACTTGCTCAGACGAACCTGCGCAATACCATCGGTGAATTGGATCTGGACCAGACTTTGAATAGTCGTGAACGCATCAATACCCAGATCAGAGAGATCTTGGATGAAGCGACTGATAAATGGGGTGTAAAGGTAACAAGGGTTGAGATCCAAAAGATCGATCCACCCGCGGATATCGTGAACGCCATGAGCGCCCAAATGAAGGCCGAAAGAACGAAAAGAGCGGCGATTATCGAGGCTGAAGGGATCAAACAGGCGGCGATCACAACGGCCGAGGGTCAAAAACAATCGGCAATCTTGAAAGCTGAAGGAGAGGCTGGTGCCATTGAAAGGGTAGCTACCGCCAACAAGTTCCAAAAGATCGCCTTGGCGGAAGGGGAAGGACAAGCGGTCTTGACGGTATTCAAGGCCATCCATGAAGGGAACCCCACACAAGATCTGCTGGCATTGAAGTATATGGAAATGCTCAAAAACGTGGCGGATGGTCAAGCTACCAAGATTTTCCTACCATTGGAAGCGGCGGGAACTCTTGGAGCCTTGGGCACTATCGCCGAGGCTTTTAAGACTGATTTGAAGGGAAAAGGGAAATAAGTTCCTACGGGGAGCGTAGAGGACATGGTTGGTGATTACCAGCCACATTAAGAAAAGGAGAAAGGGAAAATGGCTACCTACAACAAGATGAGCGTGGAAGATCTTAAACCAGCGGGAAAAAAGGTGTTCGTCCGGGTGGATTTCAACGTACCTCAGGATGAGAGCCTAAAGATCACGGACGATACCCGTATCCGCGAGTCACTCAAGACCATTAAGTACCTTTCAGATAAAGGGGCGAAAGTCATCCTTTGTTCCCATTTGGGAAGACCCAAAGGAAAAAAGAACGATAAATACAGCCTGAAACCTGTAGCGGTTCGTTTGGCGGAATTGTTAGGTAAACCGGTTTTGATGCTCCCGGATTGTATAGGGGACGCAGTGAAGGCGGAGATCGCCAAGATGAAGGATGGCGATGTTGCCTTGTTGGAGAATGTTCGATTCTACGAACAAGAGGAAAAAAACGATCCAACCTTCGCCAAACAGCTTTCTGAATTGGCGGAAATCTATGTGAATGACGCCTTTGGGACAGCCCATCGGGCTCACGCCTCCACCGAAGGCGTTACCAAGTACTTGAAACCTTGTGCGGCGGGATTCCTGATGATGAAGGAGATAAAATACCTAGGTGGGGCGGTTTCCAATCCCGGGCATCCTTTCGTCGCCATTATTGGGGGCGCGAAGATTTCCGGAAAGATCGATGTCATCTCTAATCTTATGAATGTGGCAGACACTGTCATAGTGGGTGGTGGGATGGCTTATACCTTTTTCAAGTCCGAGGGATATGAAATCGGGAAGTCTTTATTGGAAGCTGATAAAGTTGAATTGGCCAAAGAAACCTTGGCGAAGTCCAAGAGGATCAACAAGCCACTGCTCCTGCCGGTCGACAACGTTATCGCACAGGATCTAAAGGAAGGGGTTCCAACAAAAGTTGTTCCGTCAAATCAGATCCCGGCTGATTGGGAAGGTTTGGATGTTGGGCCTGAAACGTTGAAAAAATATAAGGAAGTTATCTCGAAAGCTAAGACAATTTTTTGGAATGGTCCTGTGGGGGCTTTTGAGGTAAAACCATTCGACAAGGGAACCATGGAAGTCGCCAAGATGTTGGCTGAGGCTACTGGCCGTGGGGCTGACACTATCGTTGGAGGCGGAGACTCGGTCGCCGCAGTTACTCAGATGGGTCTTTCCGATAAGATGTCCCATGTTTCTACCGGAGGTGGGGCGTCCTTGGAGTTCATGGAAGGCAAGATTCTTCCTGGGATCGCGGCTCTGTCGGATAAATAGTAGACAACCAAGTTTTTCGAGCGGGTGCCAATTTATTGGCACCCGCTTTTTTAGTTCGAATATAAATTAATTTAAGGAGATTTCGATGCGTAAACCTGTCTTGGCGGGGAATTGGAAAATGTACAAATCGATTAAAGAGTCGGTCGATTTCGTCAAGGAGCTTCAGGAAAAATTGAAAAACATCGAGGATCGCGAGATTCTGGTTTGCCCCAGCTATCTTTCCGTGCCAGCGGTTGCGGAAGCCTTAGGCTTCTCTAATATCCAAGTAGGGTGTCAAGATGCCCATTGGGAGAATGAAGGGGCATATACTGGTAATGTGAGTCCGGCCATGGCGAAGGAAGCAGGAGTTGCTTACATTATCCTGGGACATTCCGAGAAAAGACAGTATGACGCCGAAACAGATCAAAGAATCAACAAGAAGCTAAAAAACGTGCTTAAGAATGGGTTGAAAGCCATCGTATGTGTCGGAGAAACTTTGCAGGAAAGGGAATCATCAAAGACCGAAAAAGTGATCGAAAACCAATTGACGGGGTGCTTTGAAGGTATTGGTTTAGGTGATTTGGTGAACATTGTGATCGCTTATGAACCGGTTTGGGCTATAGGCACAGGAAAAACGGCAACGCCGGAGCAAGCCAATGATGTTCATGCGTTTATAAGGGGTTGGATCGGAAAGAAGTTCAATCAAGAAGCGGCCGATGCGATGAGGATCCAATATGGAGGAAGCGTTAAACCGGAGAATATTAAGCAATTAATGGACCAACCGGATATCGATGGCGCCCTGGTCGGAGGAGCTAGCCTAAAAGTCGATTCTTTTTCCGCCATTGCAGGGTACTAATACCGATTTGGTTTAAAAGTTTTATTGGAAATTAGTGGCTGGTTTCATTTAAAATGAAACCAGTTTCATTTAAACCTAAGGAGTAACATGACTGTCTTAATCACCATCTTGTTTGTTTTGACATCGTTTCTTCTGGTCGGTGTAGTTTTGATTCAGCAGCCCAAAACATCAGGGGGATTATTTTCCGGAACTGGACAGAGTCTATTGGGAACTGGAGGTAAAACATTTTGGACGAAGTTCACAGTCATTGTGGCCGCTGTTTTTATGACCTTGTGTTTGATATTGTCTGTCATTCCACGTTTGGAAAAACCAGGAAGTTCAATAGCTGATATCATTGAGAAGCAACAGCAAGCCGCTCATCCGGGGGGGGCTGCGCAGGCTGGCACCGCACCCGCTCAGGCTGCTTCTGATACCAAGTCAAATCCTGCACCGCAGGCAGTACCTGGGTTACCGAACCCCAGCAATCAACCGGCTACGAAATAATATTGTTGATGGATTTGGCTTTTTAATAAATTAAGCAGGAGTGAAAACGTTATGATAGGTGGAAGCGGATCCAGATCTACACTAAAGCAAATAGCTAAATATTGCGGTGTTTCCCATACGACCGTTTCCATGGTCATCAACCAAAATCCAAGGATATCAGCTGAGACCCGGGAAAAGGTTATGGCCGCCATCAAGAAGTTCAATTATTACCCAAACGTAGCGGCTCGTAGTCTGGTCATGTCCAGGACGAATACGATCGGTATTTTCGGCACCATGTTCGATTCCCCTTATTACAATGAGATTATTCGCGGTATTGAGATGGAATGTCGTCACGCTAATGTCGACCTGAAGATCTATAACTGCAACGGTAGCCTTGAGGATTTCAACGATATCTATGACCGTATTCTTGGCGAGCGTCGAATTGACGCTGTTATCGCTCTTTCTGTGCCGATGGAAGACGCTGTTTTAGACCGATTCCGCAAGGAAGAATTGCCTCTGATTATTTTGCAACCAGTGGCTATTGAAGGCCCCAATCATTTATTGGAAAAAATACCTACCCTTCAAGCGGAAGACCATAAAGGGATCTATAAAGCGGTTTCGTATCTTATTTCCCTTGGGCACAAAAGGATCGGTTTTGTGAATGGACCTGAGCATTTAAAAATCTGTCAGGACCGTCAATCGGGATATCGGGAAGCCCTTCGGGATAACAACATTCCCTATCAAGAATTCATGGTTGCCTATTCGCATTTCCGTCCGGACGCTTTCACAATGGACGCGGGTTATCAATTGGGAAGGGAACTTTTGGATAGGATCCCGGATATGACCGCCATTTGTTGCGTTTCGGATACCATGGCAATCGGTGTCATGAAAGCAGCCCGCCATAAGGGTAAGTCGGTACCTGAAGACGTCTCTATTATTGGATTCGATGATACCTATGTGGCTCGCTTAGCTGATCCATCCCTGACAACCCTGCATCAGCCCCTTTTGGAGATGGGGAAAGCTTCGGTGACCATCGCTCACTCGATCTTGAATGGGAAAGCAGTCGAATACCTTCATCGGGGCTTCGACGTGGAATTGATCATCCGAGAATCAACCGCCAAGCCTCGGAAGAAATAATACTTTTCTTCCAGGATTTATTCTCGTTTGTTTTCCTATAATGACCAATATGTTCACTCATCTAACATTTCCAAGACGTATCTTTGGATGTTTGCTAAGCGCTTGCTTGGTTTGGCTTTCATTCCCGAATTTCATTGAAAAATCAATTGATCCTTGGGGCGCTCCATTAGCTTGGATCGCGCTGGTTCCTTTATTCATCGCACTGAGGGGAACTTCGGCCAAACAAAGCGCATGGTTGGGTTTCGTTTTTGGGTTTTCGCAATTAGGTTCAATAGTCTATTGGATCGCCATTTTGGAAGAAGCTAAATACCTTGGTTTTTGGGCATGGGGAGCTCTTGTTTTATATTTGAGTATTTATTTTCTTATATTCGGCTGGCTCTACACCCGATCGATGGAAAAACTCAAACTTCCAGGACTTTGGGCGGCTCCTTTCATTTGGGTGGCTTTGGAATATATCCGAGGTTCACGGCCATGGGGTGGTTTTAATTGGGGCGAGATAGGATTCACTCAAGCTTCGAATCCTTCACTACTGTTTGTGACTTCTTTTACGGGTATATACGGGATGACATTTTTAATTGTTTGGGTGAACGCGGCTTTCTCTGATGGGATTTACCGGTTAGGGGATCCATTGGTTGATTCGTCCCAAAAGCGTTTGAAAATGACAAGTCTCAAATATTTTCTTCTGCCGATACTGGTCATGGGCGCTTTCTGGGGCATTGGAAAATATGAGATCGAATCAACGGTATTAACGAAAACGGGTACTGTTGTTTTATTACAACCGAACATCGACCAGTCGGTTAAATGGAGCCGAGCGTTTGAAAAGGAAACCTATGCTAGGTATGAAAAGTTATTGACGGCTTCGGCTCCTTTACGGCCAGACTTGATCTTATGGCCGGAAACCGGAGCCCCTGCTTATTTATTATGGGACCCAAAGGTTTTAGCGATGGTTTCAGGGATGGTGAAAAGAACCGGGACTCCTCAATTGGTTGGATGTTTGGATATTGAGAATGATAAGAAAGGAACCATCCGTTATTACAATGCGGCGGTTCACTTTGATATGTCGGGAAAGCCCAAAGGTGTCTATAGGAAGAGGCATTTGGTACCCTTTGGAGAATTCATACCATTTCAAAAATATCTGAAATTTCTTGGCCCTATTGTCAGCAATCTAGGCAGTTTTGACTCTGGTAATGAATACCAAAAGTTCCAAGCTAAAACCTTTACTTATTCCCCGAATATTTGTTATGAGGCTGTCTTTTCAAATGATGTCCGGCAGTCCTTGGCGAATCAGGCTGACGCAATTGTCAACATCAGCAATGACGCTTGGTATGGTCATACAGCGGCGGCATTCCAACATGCCTTGATGGAAGTAACAAGGTCCGCCGAGGAGCGAAGACCTTTGCTGAGAGCCGCGAACACTGGTATTTCCTTGGTGACCGACCCTTTCGGCAGGATCATCCAATGGTCCCCTTTCTTTACCCAGGAACCCCTCCAAGGGGATGTGTTGATAGCGTCCAATAATCAAACCTTTTATTTCAAATACGGGAATTGGCTTCCTAGGTTATGTGTATTAATCACTTTTGGTTTGATTCTGATCCTTGTTTGGAAACGTAATAAGGAAAGGATATTCGCAAGGAACAATCAATTGTCCGACCGTATTCATTCACTCTGAACCATGGCTCGACCCCAAAACCCCCAACTACTTAAAGTTGCATCGGTCGATGAATTAAAAGATGGCCAATCAAAAAAGTTCAATGTTAAGCGCGGGGAACTGGTGACGGAAGCTTTTCTCATTCGATTTAATGGAGGTTATTTCGCCTATTTAAATCTTTGCCGTCATTGGACCGTTGGCCTGGATTTTGATGACAACGATTTCTTTTCAGAGGACAAAAAATGGCTGGTTTGCAAGAACCACGGGGCTGTTTATCATCCGGAAACGGGACAATGCGCGGGAGGGCCGTGCAATGGGGCCGGCTTATACCAGGTCCCATTGGCCGAACGAAAAGGGAATCTCTATGCCGATATCAAAGGGATTGATTGGGGTATAACGGAATGATCAGATAGGATGCAAACCGCGGCGGGTCAACCCGGTCGTTTCATCCAATCCGAACATAAGATTCATGTTTTGGACCCCGACATGGGCTCCGCCCTTTCCGATACTATCGAGAACACTGAAGACCACGATACGATCCCTGGTCTCATCCACATCTAGGCCGATGTAGGAGAAGTTCGTTCCTGAAACGCTATTGACCCAGGGATAGGGTTTATATTGCCAGGAAACACCCTGCTCTTTTGGAAGGTCGTATACTTTTACGAAATATTCATTCTTGTAAAATTCCTTATATAAACCCAGAAGTTTTGTTCGAGTGACTTTTTTCTTTGGAAAAACATGGCACACATCCAGGATCCCTCGGACGATCGGAACGTAGACAGGGGTGAAATGAACTTTCACCTTTCCCTTGGAAAGTGCCCCCAACTCCTGTTCCATCTCATGGGTATGCCTATGGCCTACCACATTGTAGGGGATAAGGTTGTTACCTATCTCGGCGTGATGCGCGGGACGGGACAGATCGGCGCCGATACCAGCTGTTCCGGAAAGACCGTCGACAACGATCTTGGCTGTATCGATCAACCCTTCTTTAACCAGAGGGGCCAAACCAAGAATGGCTGCTGACGCAAAACAACCTGGATTGGCGATGAGATCAGATTTCTTGATTGCTTCTCGGTGCAATTCGGCGATCCCATAAACGGCTTTCCGAACAAGGTCCCAACTTTTATGTTTTTTCTGATAGACCTTTTCCCAGTTTTTCCTGTCCGTTAAGCGAAAGTCTGCTCCAAGGTCGATGACCTTGCATCCTTTTTTCAAGAACTGAGGGGCCAACTCCATGGGAACGCCAGTCGGTAAAGCCATGAATACAACATCGCAGGGCGTTGTCTGGTCTGGACGTATGAAATGAAGACCTGCATCGTAAAGGTTCGGATGGTAATCGGAAACCTGTGAGTCGCTTCGACTGGTGGCCCAAGTAATCTCGACTTCAGGATGATCCATCAGGACTCGGAGTACCTCGCCGCCCATATAACCGGTGGCGCCGTAGATTCCAGCCTTTATCATGGAAGGCCTCCTAAGCTTGAAGGAATAAGAAGAATTAATGGCGACCCCAACGGGAGTCGAACCCGTGTTGCCGGGATGAAAACCCGGTGTCCTAGGCCACTAGACGATGGGGTCGCATGAAACCGCTTTAAAACGTTCAAAAGAGAGCAAATTCTAGGTGACCATTCATGGGAAGTCAAGGAAAGGAACCTATCCGACAACTGATTAAACCATGCATTAGGGCTCAAGGGTTGAAAAAGAATGAAAGAGACGCTTGGGGAAGCGCTTTTAAATTATTTGAAAAAGTGAGATGACGATACCCGTTGGAAAAGATTATGATAACCAAGCTATTTTCAAATGGAGGGACCCATGATGCGGAATGGATTGGCTTTGTTGTTCTGTGGATTATTAATCGCTGGATGCGGAGGAAACAGGATGGCTGATAAAGATAGCAAGGCCGGGGTTGAAAGTCAGGTGGCATCCGGAAATCCGAAAGTTTTGTTTGAGACTACCCAAGGTTCCTTTACGGTAGAACTTTTCGCCGATGTTCCTACAACGACCAAGAATTTCGTAGATCTTGTTTCATCCGGATTTTATAACGGACTTACCTTTCACCGGTATGTGCCAGGATTCGTTATTCAGGGAGGGGATCCATCAGGTACGGGAGGTGGTGGATCGGAAAAAACCATACCATTGGAAATCGTTCCAACCCATAAACATGATAAAGGGGCTATGGGAATGGCAAGAAATAGTGATCCTAACTCGGCATCGAGCCAATTTTATTTCTGTTTAGCGGATGCGCATAATTTGGACGGCGGATATACAGTTTTTGGCCAGGTTATTGATGGGATGGATAATGTTATGAAATTAAGGCAAGGGGATAAAATGACGAAAGTTACCCTTGTTAAATAATTGTGCTTTAAAAAAATTTAACAACCTCTATTGAAAGCTTAAAAATCAGCCAAACTGAACGGAGTAAGTGAAATGGCCATTACGATCAAGGATGTAGCCCTTCGGGCCGGCGTTTCAGTCGCGACTGTTTCAAGGGTTGTGAATCAGAAAGATATCCACAAAGTCGGTTTAAAAACCCAGCAACGAATTGAAAAGATCCTTAAAGAACTTGGTTATTACCCGAACACTATGGCGCGTGGACTTAAAACACGTCGTACTTATAACATCGGTGTTGTTTTCTTTTGGTATGACAAACCTTCCTTAAGCGATTTTTATCTCACGCGTGTTTTGGACGGCATCATTAGTTTTATCAGCGAGAAACGATATAACATTCTGATGAATACATTCAGCAGACAGATCCAGAACGAGGGAATATACGCTAACTTTGTTAATTCTGGCCTTTTGGACGGGGTGTTGGCGATTGCGCCTCCGGTTGAGTCTCGATTTTTTCAGGATTTAAAACAAGGTTCTTTGCCCTATGTTTTGGTTAATTATCAAGTCAATGATCCGGATGTTTGTTTCGTCGATTGCCTGAATACCCAAGGAATCATCGATGTGGTTGATCATTTGATCGCTTTGGATCACAAACGGATCGGCTTTATATCGGGTGATATCGAATATTCCAAGAATTCCCTGGATCGATATAACGCTTTTAAATACATTCTCAAAAAACGCGGGTTGCCATTACATGACGAGCATATCTTCTTTGGAAATTGGACTGAAGTGTCGGGTACTAAAGCCGTTGAAGCCTTCTGGAAAACCAAAAATCCTCCTACGGCCATCATTGCAGGGAATGACACAATGGCGTTGGGTGCTTGGAAAGAACTTGAAAGAAGAGGGCTGAAAGTGCCCATGGATGTTGCGGTTTGCGGTTTTGATGACCTTGCGTCCGAATCTGGATTGACTACTGTTCACCAACCAGCTTTTGACATGGGTTTTGAAGCTGCGAAGATGCTATGGAATCAGATAGAGAAAAAACCACTTGATTATATGCATCGCTTTTTCCCGACTAAATTGGTGGTCCGGGAGAGTTGTGGGTATTATTTGAAAAATTCTCACGAAAAAAAGTAGTTATCATTTAATAAACCGGTTTTTGTTTTGAATCGGTTTTACACACCTTTTTGAAAAGGAGCTTTGATTTCATGAATATAAAGAAATTTATTAACCTGAGCATTCTTTCGTTATTGATGATATCGCCCGTGAATATGGCTTTCGGAGGCCCCGCGGTCGAGATAACCGATACCACCACCCCACCTCAAATCGATGGGGATCTTTCGGATTGGACCATACCTCCCGCGGTCATTCTGGATAAAAAAGAACAAGTTGTCCTTGGACAAAATGATTGGACCGGACCGGATTATGCCAGCGCCAAGATATACCTGACCTATGATCAAAAAAATCTTTATATCGGTGTTGATATCAAGGATAAAACTCCCCAATACAACGGCCAAGATGCCAGCGGTATTTACAATGGCGACGCTATGGAATTCTATGTGGGTACTGACCTTACCGACACCAAGAGAACCGCTTATGCTCCAACGGATGTCCAATTTTTTATCTCGCCGGGCAAATATGGGGAAAATGCAGTGGTTTATTCAGCCACGGACAAAGGTAAAATCCCAGATTCACAAGTCGCGACTAAAGCCACTGCGACTGGCTACACCCTCGAAGCGTCTATTCCCCTAAAGTATTTTTACAAGATAAACGTGGGCCCGGGCAAAACCATTGGGTTCGATGTAGGTATAGACGATGTTGGTTCCGCCGCGAAGGTGCGAACCCTCCAAATGACTTGGACCCAACAGGACAAGAGCTGGCAAGATCCCTCGCAATGGGGAACGCTGACATTCAAGGGCGACACAGTTTATCTGAATAAAGAACCTAAATTGTCGATGCCCGGTTCGGTCCAAGTAGAGACGGATCCGGCCGCTGGGCGAAAGAATGCTTCCACGCTTGGTACCCTAATCTGGGGTTTCAATGGGGATTTGGGTGGATTCACTGGAGCGGTTACTCAGGAGACGACCATAGTAAGCGAAGGAACAGGTTCGTTGTCGGTTAATACGGATGGCTCCTCGGGTTGGAATCAAAATCTTGCGGTATGTACGAGTATCCCCATTTCGGAAAAATGGGTGGATTTCAAGGCGATCACAATGGATGTTTATTTCCCGGTGGGTAGCCTTGCCAAAGCGTCTTACGGGGAAGTCTATCTGATCACTCAAAGCCCCGCTAATAATTGGTACGAGATAAAAATGGGTGTGCATGAGGGTTGGAATCATCTCCGAACGGAGGTTGACGGGACCCAGTTCAAGGGCGGCATTACTAAAGTTTACATGGTCTTCAATTCGGGTGGCCCGATCAAAGGTTCGGTCATAGTCGATAATATTAGAGGAATAGCAAAAGGCGCGGCCACTGTTCTGAAGGGAACAGTTACGAATAAATCGGGAGCACCGATTTCGGGAGCGATCGTAGCTGTCGCAAAAAAATTGGTTAAGTCAGGTCAAGATGGAACTTTTAACATCGATCTACCGGAAGATGATTATATCGCTGAAGTATTCAAACCAGGTTATGAGGCTTACAAGGAAAACCTGAGGGTTTCAGCTTCCAAAGAAAATGTGTGGACTGTCAAAATGAGTTCTAATACATCGGTTCCACACTCGGCGATCGCGGATATTTTCTTCGATAAAAAGGTGCGTACGATCGATCCGCATTACATGTTTGGTAATAACATGGCGGCTTGGTATGATCCCAAGTGGGTTTCCGATCCGGTCGGGGTCAAAAAAATAACAGCCATTTCAAATTATATCCGTGTTCCGGGCGGAGCTTACGGGAACGTCTGGAATTGGAAAACCGGCGAGGTGTTCCGTAAGGATGGAGTAAGTGTTCAATGGACTCCTGATTTTAAATGGGCCGGAATGGTCGATTATTTGAAGAAAACCAATTCCGAACCCATGTTAATCGCCAACATTATGACGATGGATGTCCAAAATTGCCTGGATTGGATCGCTGATGCCAAGGCCAAAGGCTTGACCGTGAAATATGTTGAGTTGGGCAATGAACCGGATTATGAAGCGGATCTGGCATATAAAGGGCAGACTCAATATTGGACGGTCATTGATAACTATTGCGAACATTATTTGGAATTCGCCAAGGCGATTAAGGCCAAATATCCTGATATCAAACTGATGGGGCCAACCCCCGCTCAAGTGGAGAATCATGAACGAAAAGAAGGGGCACCTTGGTTAGCTCCGGCAAGCGCGCCTTGGTGGGTCGAACGATTCCTGGAAAAGTGCGGGCCTTATGTCGATGTAGTTTCGGTCCATAGTTATCCCTATTGGAGCAATGACAGCGACCTGAACTTGATGTCCAAAACGAATCATTGGGCAGAATTTATCCCAAAAATACGAGAATCGATCAAGAAAAACATACCTGATCGAGCTGATCAGATCGAGATCGCGGTAAGCGAATGGAATTCTGGCGATGAGAATTCAACGACTGCTCGTTTGATAAACGGCATTTTTTGCGGTGATTACCTTGCTCAAATGATGCTGTACGGAGTAAGCCAGACAAATATTTGGGATATGTACACCCAAAAGCCTGGGCAAGGTGGTGGCCATGGGGTTTTGGATCCAGTGAACGATCCCGACCGACCTTTCGCGGAAAGATGTTCTTACTGGGCTATTTATATGTTGGAAAGGTATTTCGGAACGACCCTTTACAACGCAAGAACGAATGTCGATGAGATGGATGCTTACGCGAGTTCCAAGGGTGGGAAGAAATATTTGATGTTCGTAAATAAAGACTCAAAAGCCGCTTATAAAACAGCGGTCAATCTCGGGCCTTCTTTCAAGGGAAGGTTCAAGCTGGATGTTTACCAATTCAGTTCTAAAGAGTATCAATGGAGCGAAAATCTTTATCGGGCAGTGATCAATTCTGGACCATCCCATTTGAAATGTTCTCAAGTGGTTAAAAACAGGTTCGAATATACATTTCCGCCTTTTTCGATCACTTGTATAGAGATGACGCCGACGAAATAACTAAAAGCCCTTCCAAAAGGCTCCTTTAACCAAGAAACTGACAAATTTCTTGGAGCGGTAAAACCCGTGTGTTAAATTGTTTTTATAGAGTTTTTCCCTAAGGAGCCTTTCACGGTGTCCGAAGACAAAGCTGTCCTTATCAAGACTGCTTATTCCTATTATCAAAAAGGCGATTGGGATCGAGCTATTGAGGAGTACCACAAGCTCGCTATTTTGGACCCTAAAGACCTTAATGTTCATAATATGTTGGCTGATATTTATGCAAAAAAAGGTGACATCCCTGAGGCGCTCCAACAATATGACCTGGTGGCCCAAGGATTTGACCAGAAGAACCAGGTAGATAAGGTTCTCCAGGTTTATAAAAGGATGTTGAGGTTAGTACCTAACGACCCGGACCTAGTGACTGCGGTTAAAAATTTGGTGGATAAATACCTGGACCGCGCCTCAAAAGCTGAGGAAGAAGAACCTGAAAAAGCCATCGAGATATATCGTTCAATTTTGAAAGCTGAACCCAGCCGTTTAGACGCCAATTTCCAATATTCCAAACTTCTGATGAAAAAAGGCCAGAAATTCGAAGCCATTGAGACATTAATGAATTTGGCTTCAGTTTTAGATCCTGCTACCCAGACTGGCCGGCTCGCGGAAGTCCTTCAAATGATCGTGGACTTTGACCCCATGAACATCGAAGCCCGCGAGAATCTTGCCGATTTACTGATCCAAGCCCGTCAGACCGAAGCGGCCATCAAGAACCTTCAGGACTTGATCGAGCTTTACATCCGCAAGAATGATTTTAACAAGGCGGAAGAAATCGCTCGAAAGACCATCGAACTTGGCGATCAGAATACCTATTATCACCTGGGAGTAATTTACTTTAACCAACAAAAATACAATGAAAGCAAAGGAGCTTTTGAAAAGTTCCTGACCCAACAAGAAGCCCATGTGGGTGCTTTGAAATACTTAGCGCTTGTTTTTATCCGACTTAATCAGAACCAACAAGCTGTCCAGATCTACCTTCGAATTCTAGATGTTTATTTTAATGAGAACCTTTTGGATGAGGCGCGGGAAGTACGACAAACCATTTTGGATCTCGACCCTCAAAATACTACCGTAATGCAATACCCGCTGAGCCAGAATTTGATTCCACCAGAACCCGTTATTGAGGAAACCTCTTTGCCAGAAGCTCCTCAAGAAAATCTTGATACGGAATTGGAAGAACAGGAAATCCAGGATTATTTTCTTCAAGCCCAATCCTATTCGGAAAAAGGGCTCTATGAACAGGCGATTGATCTTTACCTCGATATGTTGAAAAGATGGCCCCAACTTCCTGATATACGGACCCGGCTTCAACAAGTTTATGCCCTTATGGCTCGTTCAGTTGAACCCGTTGAAAAGTATCCATCGCCCGAGGAGATCAAAACCGAATTGGAAAAGGAATTAAGGGAGCAAATGCGGCGTGAATTGGAAGAACAAGCCCGGCAAACCAAGGAAATACAAAATGAAATGGACCGCAAACGGGAAATGGACCAAATGAGACTAAAACAGGAACTGGAATCGAAGCTATTGGAACAGGTCCATCGGTCTAAAGAGGATGAACTTAGAATTCAAATCACCAGGGAGTTTGAGGAAAAGCAAAGATTATTGGCGCTGGAAAAGGAAAAATTGGAAAAGGAAACAGCCCAATCGTATGAGCTCCTAAAGGCTGAGTTGGAAGAAACTAAGGCCTCCCTTGAGTCGAAGATACGGGAACAGATCGAAAGAGAGATGAAAGAGAAGGCAGAAAAAGAAGCACAGCGGGATAGTCAGATCCGCGCCGCAATGCAAGAAGAAGAGCTGAAAAGACAGCAATATGACCTTCAAAAGAAAGAACAAGAAGCGGCTAAGGCAAAGATCAATCAAGAAATACATCAAGGCATGGAACGTCTTAGGATGGAAAAAGAAAAAGAAAGTAAAATTCAACCAACCGTAATTTCCGCTCAACCGCCTGAAGGAGTGGAAAAAGAAACGCCTAAAAATACATCCCCGTCAAAAGAAGTATTAGATGATCCGTTTATACGGCAGACCCTTGCGGATATTTACGCCAAACAAGGGCTCTACATGGAGGCGCTTAAAATATATGAACGAATACTTAATGACGAACCAGATAATCATGATGTCAAAGAAAAGCTTCGTGATATCTTGCGTATGAAAGGTATTTAAAAGAAACATTAGCTTTTTCGCTTTTGGTTGAATTATAAAAATATGTTTCTCAATGCGGTGGGAAGGGTTTGACTTATTACTCAAAGGTAGTAAATCACTCCAGGAAAAACGCTTTTTGCTATGTTTTGCCGATGATTTTCTTAAGAAAATCGGTTTACTAAAACAAAATTATCTAAATTTCCAATAATAAACTTAGAAAGAATTCTGTCAAATTCCTCACTTTTTTAACGTTCTGATGACAGTTTTAATAAAAAATCATTAACTTTTTGAGCCAAAAAAGTCGTTTTTTGTGATATTTTATGGCGATTGTATTGGCACCCATTTTGCTTATTCATTAACTCAAATTTCAAATCCGGGGGCAGAAAATGAATTCTTGGCGCTCATTCATGAAAATGTTGATGATCTCTTTGCTGGGGGGAACCGCAGTTTTCATAGGTTGTACCCGGCAAATTTCAGTACCTGTGAGCCCTGAGGCGGTAACGACACTTTACACAGCTAGCCCAACTGTTACCTCTACTATAACAAATACACCATTGGGCCCAACTGCTACATTTACATTTACTTCTACACCGACTTTTACTTACACATGGACCCCCACAAATACTTGGACTTATACTTGGACACCTCCCGGGCCTACTTCAACTCCCACTAATACCAATACATTTACTAATACGTTCACTATTACAAATACCTTTACCATCACAAATACGCCAACAATTACAAACACGCCAACCATTACGAACTCACCTACTTGGACTTGGACTGGTGTTCCTGCGACAAATACGCCGACACAAACTCCAACTCCGACAGCAACATCTAATCCGAATATGATTGCTGATTTTTCTTCGGGGTTTAATAAAGACAACAATAACCCAACCACTAACTTAAATGGTGTTTGGTATGCGGTTGGAAGCGCCGGTAGCGTACCTACTCCTTTAGTTTTGAATATTTTGACTACCGGAGGGTGTGGCAGTTCGGCAAATTATGCGGATATTACAGGTACTTCAGGATCAACGGCTCCGGTGTTTTCTTCATTACAAGGCGACTTTACCGATGCCGGAACGCCATCAGGTCCAGTTCCTTATAACGTTACCGCTAACGCCCCTGCTGGAACGAATGCTTTTGTTTTCTGTATCAAGGGGACTTCGTCATCGGGAAATGTTTGGTTCTCTGTATCTGACTCGAACACAAATACCACTTCAGATACTGCGGGAGTTTTTGTACCTATTACGGCCTCTTGGCAGCCACAAACCGTTTGTTTTAACCACATGCAAAGTCAAGGTTGGGGGTGCCCTGGTTGTATGTTCGATCCAACAACCGCTATTAGCTTTTCTTGGAAGGTTACGGGTTCAGGACAGCCTTTTGATATAAGTATTTCTAATTTCCAGTTTGCGAATGTAGGTGGTGCGGCTTGTCCAGCTTTCACAGCGACTCCCACACCCAATCCGTTCTTAATTGATAACTTTGAGGCTGACACGAATCAATTGCCAGCGAATGGAGGTCGAAATGGATATTGGGCTACATATGTGGATCCCAATGGTTCAACCATTACACCCGCTGCTGGTTCTACGTTTGCCCCGGTTTCTCCGGGGAATGGGACTTCGAACTTTTGTGCTAATATAAACGGTACCCAGGCGCCTCCAAGTGCGGGATATGCCAGCACCTATGCTGGTCTTAGCGTCAATTTTGTTAATCCCAAAGGACCATATAACATCACAACTAGTGTTCCAGGAGCAACTGGGGTTGCTTTCTACATGAAAACTACTTACACCGGTACTTGCTTTACTCCCGCTGTAAGATTTTCCATAACGGATGGAACTACTGATTCCTTGAACGATGGAAATGGAGTGGATCTTACTCTACCCACACAGGGGACTTGGACACCTGTTACCGTCTTCTTCAATCAGATGATGACCACCGGAGCATCGGTTTCTCAAACCCATGTGTTTGATGCAACAACGGCCACCTCCATGAAGTGGCAGTTCCAACAGGAAGGTGCGGGTTACAATATTTCAATCGATGACATCTACTTTGTTACCACAACACCTCCAACTGCGGCGGTGCCGCCAACTTGGCCGGTTGCTCTAATTGATGATATGGAGGGTGGGACTAACCAAATCCTTCTTAATGGTCAAGGTGGAGTGACACGAGGTGGGTATTGGTACTCGGTTGTCGATCCATTCGGAAGCACGATTTGTCCTCCCGCAGCGTCTCCAAGCGCTCCATTCATCATGAATTCGCCTGGTTATCCGTCCTCGCCTTACGGTGGAAACTACTGCGCCCGTATTTCAGGAGTGTTAGCGGCTCCTTGCGGTCCACCATATTCAACTTGCCCATATGTAGAAATGGGGTTCAACTTCTTGAATCCGCAAGGACCATACAATATATCTACATATGGATATACCGGGATCGAATTTTACGCGAAAGCTGCGACTGCCGGGACTTCGGTTGCTATTGGGATCAGCGATGCAACAACAATCCCGTCAAGCGATGTTAACTCATTTACTAACAGTTACACGACATCGTGGGCTTTATATAAAGTGACTTTCGCTTCGATGGTAACAGGTGGCTGGGGTGTGCCTACGACACACGCACTTGATACCACGACAATAACAGCCGTAACCTTTAAGGACACAACGGGTAGCACGACCTACGACTTCTCGGTTGATGACATCTCGTTCTATTGATCTAAAGAAGTTTTAAAGCAGTTCTCATTAGAAACCCGTTCCGAAAGGGGCGGGTTTCTTTTTTTTGACCTTGTTTTGATTTCTCAACCTTCCCATAATGAATTCATGCCATTTCAACTTATCTCTGATTACATACCGGCTGGTGACCAACCTCAAGCTATCGAAAAGCTTTCAGAAAATCTTGAGAAGGGAGCACCACACCAGACCCTTCTAGGGGTAACAGGTTCAGGTAAAACATTCACCATGGCCCATGTTATCCAAAAGGTACAACGCCCTGCTTTGGTGATTTCTCACAACAAAACACTGGCGGCGCAGCTTTATAGTGAATTCAAGGAATTCTTCCCTAATAACGCCGTGGCCTATTTCGTCAGTTATTACGATTATTACCAACCGGAAGCCTATATTCCTCATACGGACACCTTTATTGAGAAGGATGCCTCAATAAATGTTGAATTGGATCGTTTAAGGCTGGAAGCAACGGCTTTATTGCAGGAAAGAAAAGATGTCATTATTGTCGCTTCGGTGTCCTGTATCTATGGGCTGGGTTCGCCAGAACATTACAAGGAAATGCACTTGGTTGTTCGAGAAGGACAGGAAACTCAAAGGGAAAAATTCCTTCACGATTTAGTGGAGATCCAATACAACCGAAACGATATTGAATTTTCCCGGGGTAAATTCAGGGTTAAAGGGGATGTGATTGAGATATTCCCGGCTTATGGTGAAAACCCTTTTCGAATTGAGTTTTTTGGGGACGAAGTTGAAAAGATTTCCGAGATAGACCCTGTGACTGGTAAATCCATGAATAGGAGGACTGTATTACCCATTTATCCAGCAAAACATTATGTCATGCCTCAAACGGTATTAAAACGGGCTGTGCAAGACATTCAAGATGAACTTAGGGATCGTCTGCAAGAGTTGAATCAAGCCAATAAACTGGTTGAAGCCCAAAGATTAGAACAGCGAACTCAATATGATCTGGAAATGATAGAGGAAATGGGTTACTGCCAAGGGATCGAAAACTACAGCCGCCATTTTGAGGGCCGGAAAATTGGAGCTCCGCCATACACACTTCTGGATTATTTTCCTAAGGATTTTTTAACATTTATTGATGAATCTCACGTGACCATCCCACAACTCAATGGTATGTACAATGGGGATTTTGCCAGGAAAAAAAACCTAGTGGATTTTGGTTTCCGATTGAAATGCGCGTTTGATAATAGGCCATTAAGGTATAAGGAATTCAATGAAAAGGTTGGACAGGTAATATATGTTTCCGCTACTCCGAGTAAAGAAGAGATGGGATTAAGTAAGGGAAGGATTATTGAACAGGTCGTTCGTCCGACGGGATTAATGGATCCCGAAATCGAGATAAGACCAGCTGTTAATCAGGTGGACGATTTGATAGGCGAAGTTCGGGAACGGGTCGGGAAGAATCAAAGAGTATTGATTACGACTCTTACGAAAAAAATGGCAGAAGATTTAAGCGGTTACCTGAAACAAATGAACGTAAAAGTAGCTTATTTGCATTCGGATGTGGAAACGCTAGATCGTATTAGGATCATCCGTGACCTTCGTTTGGGTAGTTTTGATGTTCTTGTCGGTGTCAATCTGCTCCGTGAAGGTTTGGATCTTCCTGAGGTGGGATTAGTGGCGATATTGGATGCTGATAAAGAGGGCTTTCTCAGGTCGGAAGTATCCTTGATGCAAACTGCGGGAAGGGCGGCGCGTAACGTTGAAGGAAAAGTGATCTTTTACGCGGATAAAGAAACAGATTCCATCCAAAAGACTGTCGTCGAAACCAAAAGAAGACGAACCCTTCAAAACGCCTATAATCAAAAACACGGGATCACTCCAACAACCATTAAAAAGCAGATTCGGGAGATCCTTTCTACTGTCTATGAGGCTGATTATTTCACCATTCCTTTGACCGCGGAGAAAGAAGAAGATTACGTTATTCCGGAAGCTATTCCTAGGAAGATCGTGGCTTTGGAAAAGGAAATGCTGATTTTTGCCCAAAAATATGAGTATGAAAAAGCGGCTGAATTAAGGGATCAGGTTAGGCAGTTAAGGGAAAGAATCAACAAACCGATTTGAAAATCACAATAAATATCATGGAATAACCTTGGAAGATCTCAAAAAAATATCTTTATCTCTACCGGACTGTCCAGGGGTTTATCTATTCAAAAACTCTTTTGACACTGTTCTTTATGTCGGCAAGGCCCTATCCCTGAAAAAAAGGGTATCGTCGTATTTCAATATAACGGCGCAAAGAAATCTTAAAATCAAAACGTTGATCTCTAATGTGGATCATCTCGATACGATTCAAACCTCCGATGAGAATCAAGCGTTACTATTGGAATGCAATTTAATCAAGAAATATAGGCCGCGTTACAATGTTGTTTTGAGAGATGATAAAAGTTATCCTTATTTGAAATTAACGGTCCAGGAAGCATTCCCGAGAATTTTCATCACAAGACGACCCGCGCAAGATGGAGCTCGATATTACGGTCCATATCCTAATTTGAAATTGCGGGAAATTATAAAAATGATCTATTGTTATTTTAATATCCGGGATTGTGAAATTGAAATAGACGGAAAAGCACAGCGGGCTTGTTTGAGTTATCAAATAAAACAATGCCCAGCACCTTGTATTGGTGTGATCAAATCAGATAAATATAAAAAACTGGTAAAAAATGTCGAATGGTTCCTGGAAGGGAAACATGAAAGATTAATTGACCATGTGAAAAAGGAAATGCTTGCCGCGTCAGAACGTATGGATTATGAGGAAGCGGCTAAAAATAGAGATTTGATTTCTTCCCTGGAACAATTGCAAAGTGGATATGCCGTAATAAGTGATGAAAGAAAAGATATGGATGTGATCGCTTTTGCTGAAGGATTGGGAAAAGTATTAGCGTCCGTCCTTAGAATTAGACAGGGGAAGGTACTGGATCATGTCCGATTTACATTAGAAAATGAATTAGAAGAACCATTAAACAAGGTTTTCCCTGAGTTTATAAAACAATTTTATGTACCTGGCGTATTTATACCAGAAGAGATCATCACTTCCGATGAATTGGAGCCGGAACTTTGGATCGAAAAATGGTTAAGCGACAATAAAAACTGTAAAGTGATCATTAGTGCAGCTAATAATGGATTAAAAAGAGAATTAATGGAAATGGCAGAAAAGAATGTTCTATCTGCGTTAAAAGATGACCTCCAGCAGACAGAAGTATTAAAAGACATCAAAGGTTTATTGGGTCTGAAAACAATTCCCCGAGGTATCGCATGTTTTGATATTTCGACCTTGCAAGGGACTTTCACAGTTGGTTCGGCTGTGTTTTTCAAAGATGGAGTTCCGGAAAAGGACCGATATCGTAAATTCAAAATAAGGGAAATTAGTGGACAAGATGACTATCGAGCCCATCAAGAGATGATGCGTAGATATCTTCATTTAATTGAAAGGGAAGGGAATTCCTCACCGGATCTATTTTTAATAGATGGCGGGAAGGGTCAATTAAACGCTGTTGAAATGATCATCAAAGAAGTCTTAAAAGAAAATTATGGGTTAGCTTCTCTTGCGAAAAGAGAAGAAGAGGTTTTTATTCCCAGAAAAAGTAAGCCGGTTGATTTTAGAGGTCATCTAAAAGCCCGTTATTTATTGCAAAGGGTCCGTGATGAGTCGCATCGATTTGCCGTGGGTTACCACAGGATCATACGGGACAGAAAAGCAATTACATCAATTTTGAAGGAAGTTAAAGGTCTTGGTCCCTCAAGGCTTAGATCTCTTTTTAATCATTTTGAATCGTTTAAGGAAATACAAGCGGCTGAAATACAAGAATTGGCTTCTGTCCAAGGCTTTTCTAGGGAATTAGCAACCGTACTACATCAGGTTTTACATAAAGAAAAAGTAAAACCCTAAAAAGTCAAAAATTATACAAATCATAAAATTAATGTTATTATTCAATCAGGCCGTCAATTAAGTGACAATCTGGATATATTCGACTTCGCCTAGAAATAGACCATGAAAAAATCAGAACCGTATTTCAGAGGAAGCGTTTTAGCTGAATTAGTCAGCAGAACGCTCTTTGTTGGAATCCTCATCCTCTTTATCTATGGTGGTTTTGCGTACTTTGTTTCCAATCGAACATTTGATACTGAAATGGGAGATAGATTACTTACCATTGCTCATTTGACATCGAGCGAAACTCAAGCGGATTGGCTTCCTTTTTTGGGAGGTAAAGGGGAATTATATGAAAAATTCCAATCATTCCTGCGTGATAAAAAAAAAGAAAGTCAGGCCAAAAATATTTTCATCATGGATTCAACCGGCAGGGTCTTGGTTGATGCTAATGGGCAATATGAATTCAAGGAAAACAATTGGTTGAAAGACCTAGATTCTGAACCGTTTCTAAAAGCCGTATCAGGTATACCTTCAGCTTCGATTTTGTTCCCAGAAAGAGATGGAGGGATCTATAAAGTCGGTTATAGCCCGATCTATAAAAAAAACAAGGAGATCATCGGCGTATTAGGTGTTGAGGCAAGCGCAAAGTATATGGAAGGGTTGAATCAATTCGCTAAGGTGCTTTTCATCTCAGGACTATTTTGTCTTTTGCTTATGGGCGGGTTAAATTACGCATTCGGCAGACGGTTTATTTCTCCTATTGAGGAAATGGCGAGGGCGTCTTTTAAGATCGCTGAAGGTGATTTTAGCCAAAGGGTAAGATTTTCCTCCTCCAATGAACTTGGTGCATTAGCCCATGCATTCAATGAAATGGCGAAAAGGCTTCAAAGTCACAATGAATATATCCTGGAAAGTATGTCAAACGGACTACTTGTTGTTGATTTAAACGGTTATGTTACCACTTTCAACCGAGCGGCCTCCATCATCCTTGATCTACCACAGGAAAAAGTGATAGGTCAACCTTATGGGACTGTATTTTCTGCTTATCCCTTTTTCTTAAAAACTATCCGCGCCGCCCTTCTCGAACAACAACAATCAGTCGACAAGGAAGTCAATTTATCTGAAGAATCGCCTAAATTTTTGAGGCTTCGGAGCGCTCCTTTATTGGGTGCTGAAGGTCAAAAACTAGGAACGGAAATATTGTTTTCGGATGAAACAGAACTAAGAAAACTCCAAACTCAAATAAAGACATCAGAAAAAATGGCGACGATTGGTGAATTGGCAGCCGGTATAGCCCACGAGATTCGGAACCCTTTAGGCGCGATGAAGGGATTCACTGAAATCCTTGCTCGTAAAATTGATAAAAACATTGAAGCCAAAGAAATCGTTAAGGACATAGCGACTGAAATAGAGATCCTTAACAAAATCGTTACGAACTTTCTTATTTTCGCGAAACCAACTATTTTGGATATGCAAGAAGCGGAAATAGGAGAAGTGATCCTAGGAGTATTGCCGCTTGTGGACAACGAAGCACAACAGAAAAAAATACGGTTAACATTAATAAAAACAAAAGAAATATTGATCCGGTTGGATGTGGAACAATTTCGACGTGCGGTTCTTAATTTAACTCTAAACGCCATCCACGCATCTCCCGTGAATGGCGAAATCGTTTTAGGGGTTAAGGAATTCAATCGGGCCGAATTAATGAACTATCTAAAAGACAAGGGCTTCCAGGATATCTTCCCAAATGAGATCGAGTCGAATTGGTGCGGAATTTGGGTAGCGGATGAGGGGTCTGGAATACAAAAGGAAAATCTTAAGAAAATATTCAACCCTTTTTTTACTACAAAAACAGAGGGGTTTGGGTTGGGATTGTCGATAACAAAAAAAATATTGGAATCGATGGGTGGGAATATTGCGGTAACTAATAAACCCGACAGGGGCGCTATATTCTTGATGATCTTACCGATGGTTGGACTACAAAAGGAGGCAAAATCATGAGTACGATATTGCTGGTGGATGATAAATCAAGCATGCGTAAAGTGCTACGTCAAACCTTAGAGAGTGATCAGAATATGATCCTCGAGGCGGAAGATGGTGAAAAAGCGTTGGAAGTCATCAAAAATAAACATGTTGATGTTGTTATAACGGATATCAAGATGCCAAAGGTTGATGGAATGACTCTCCTTAAAATGATCAAAGAATTGGATACTGAAATCGTTGTCATCATTATGACGGCTTATGGAACGATCGAAACAGCTGTCGAGGCGATGAAGCTAGGCGCGTACGATTACATAACCAAACCTTTTTCTACCGAACAGGTAAAACTGACCATAGATAAAGCCATCGAAAGACAAAAATTATTGTATGAAAATAAGTATTTGAGGGAAAAACTCAACGATCAATACAATTACAAGAGGATCGTTGGTAATAGTTCAAATATGCAACCAGTTTATGAATTGATAGACAAAGTTGCGCCCACAGACACAGCTGTTTTGGTAAGGGGTGATTCAGGAACTGGGAAAGAATTAGTAGCACATGCGATCCATTTTAACAGTCGTAGAAAAGACAAGCCTTTCATCAAGGTGAATTGCGCGGTTCTAGCAGAAGGTGTTCTGGAAAGTGAACTTTTCGGACATGAAAGAGGTTCTTTTACGGGCGCGGCTGGTAAACGTATAGGTAGGTTCGAGTTGGCCAATGGCGGTTCAATATTTCTGGATGAAATCGGCGATATATCCCTGTCAACACAAGTTAAATTGTTACGGGTTTTACAAGAAAAGGAATTCGAGAGAGTTGGAGGGACAGAGAATATAAAAGCGGATGTACGTGTTATAGCCGCGACAAATAAAAATCTCGAGGAAGCAATTAAAAAAGGTCAATTTCGCGAGGATCTATTTTTTAGATTGAACGTTGTTCCTATTTTTGTCCCGCCTTTACGAGAAAGAAAAGAGGACATCGAAAGACTTGCGTTCCATTTTTTGAATCGATACAGCCTGGAAGCGAACAAAAAAATCACACAGATCGATAAACGAGCATTGGAATTGATGACCCGATATAATTGGCCTGGAAATGTCAGGGAATTGGAAAACGCGATACAAAGAGCGGTTGTTCTATCCGATTCGGAAACCATTTATCCATCAAATTTACCACTCGATATACAAACATTCCAGAAAGATGAATATCTTCATTATTTGAAGGAAGATGCAAGTCTTACAGAAAAGGTCGAGAATTATGAAAAAGAACTTATTTTAAAGTCCATGGAAAAAGCTAATCATGTTCAAACTAAAGCAGCGAAATTGTTGGATATTAACCGAACGGCTCTAATTTACAAACTGAAAAAATATGGGTTGCTTTCTGATGCTACTGGTGAGGGTGACGAAAAAAATACATGAAAATAGTTATATATTTTTCCATATCATTATTATTTTTCACTAATTATTCCATTGGGATCGGGAAAAAGCTTGAGCCCTCAACGGAATCCGGACAGATGGAGAATCTCACTGATAAACAATGGGGTTCTGTTTTTAAACAATTTGAGGATTCTGTCCTTTCTCTCGCGTCAGAATTAGGTCTGCTTATTTCAAAAGAAAAAAACCTTCAGTCTGATATTAAAGAACTTCAAATGAGAACGAAGGATTTGCGTGAAAAAACAAAAGATGACACAAATGTATTTGACGAGATCCGTTTAAAGAGCTTGCTTAATGATTTGAAGCAAAAGTTGGAGGAGAATTCTGAGGTCGCCCGACAAATAGATGAACAACAAAAAGCCTTAGAACAAAAAACACTTTCCTTAATCTCCCTTTACAACGACCATATCGAAACATCCTTAAAAGGGCTGAAAGTATCTTCAGACTCCACGGTGCTAGACCAACGAATAAATGATCTTGCCCAAACGATCCAAAAAAGAACGGAAATGGAAACTTTATTAAAAAAATATCAACCTCGAGAATCGATGGATAACATTCCTCCGATTTCATCTATTTCCAGCATAGAAAGGAATGATAAGGAAAGTCTTCAATTAAACCTGGACCTTTATCGAGATAGAAAAAAAGACATTGAAGATAAGTTGGAAAAATGGACGCTTGAGCAAGACGAGGTTCGTAATGAACTTAAACTCCAAGACAAAATGCAGGAGTTTTTAGAAAATATCCAAAAAATCAACGAGGATTCTGATTTTCCAAGAGGAAGTATAAAACGAAGTGATCTGGAAGGAGTGGCAGGGAAAAACCAAGGGAATAAACTCAGCAGTCGGCTGAACGAATTACAATCAAACATTGACCATGGAAAAATCTTGTTAACCCAGATCATAAAATTAATTGAAAAAGCTCAAAACCAGATCGCCAATATTAACGTGAGGGAAAAATGAGAATTAAAACCGTTCTGTTATTAATCTTTTACCTCATTGTTTTTATAGATTATGGTTTTTGTGACGAAGTTACGGATAATTCATTCAAAGCTAAAGCGGACTTATTGCCGGCAGAATTGGCTTGTCGTTACGATGACAATGTTTACAGGTCATCGGAATCTTTTGGAAGAATATCGGACATTATTTCTTCATTCGATTTGGGCGGTGAATTGACCACGAAATACGATATTTTCAAAGCTCAAGTACAATACAGGTTTGGTGATGACCAATATATAACGCAAAGTTATCTTAATAACATTAAGGACGAAATAATGCTTTCGATAACAGCATTAACAGGAAATATTGTTATTTATTTTGATGCTGATTATTTTATTAAGAATAGTTCGGATTACGATTTTGATTACATCGACAACAGCTATTTTGGAGGGATTCAATGGATATTAGACAACGAATGGTCTGTTGAATCCAAAGCAAAATCGTTCAGCAGACAATACTATGACCATGCACCTTATGTTTGGTCTCGTAATTTTGTTGATATGGGGGGACTCTTAAATATTCAACGGATCATTAATGACCAATTAACATTTAAATTAGAAGGTAGTTATAATGATCGTCAACTTAATCGATACGCTGTTGCTTATGGTGGAACAAGTGATCTAACTGTCCTTCAGATGGATAATACGTGGAGCGCGTTATTAAATGCCCATATAATTCTTGGTTCGATCCTTCAAGATATAACTTTTGAACACGCAAGAACGGATTCTAATAGTTATAGTTTTTCAAATATTGTCGATAGTGTTTCTTGGGCAGCAGTATTAAGACCGGCGAATACACTGTTTATTCAGTTGTTCTTTCGACTTTATGAGAAAACTTATGACGTTAGCCCAATTACCAATGCGGATCTCCAATATGGTTTTGTCGATGAAGATAGTCAGGACCTGTTATCGGCACAAGCTAGTTGGGATTGGAGTCCTTTATGGACCGGAACTTTAGGTATCAGCCGTGTTAGAAATGAATCCACTCAACCAGGAGAATACTATATAAAAAATATCATTTCTATGAGCGTTACGAAGATATTTTAGTAGTCGAACATGTCACCTTATCGACATATCGCTCAGTTTGTAAGAATGACCAATAGAGTTTAGGATTCATTGACAAGGTTCTAACGCGCTTTATATGATGAAATTAACTAATTCTTAAGGCGGTTGATGTGAAAAAGCCTGATGATGAATTGAAAATAGATATTTCGGAGCTCTTTGGCGGAGAGCTTTCCAATACGCCTGATCCCTCTGAAGAAATCGTTGAAAACGTTGATGGCGCTGTTTCAGAAATCGCATTCATTCAGGTTGAAGCTGCGGCCAAAGACGCCCAATATCAGGAATGGTTACTTAACCGACAAAAGGAAATGGAAATAAAGTCTTTAGAGCTTGGGAAAAAAATACAAGAAGAGAATGCCCAACTTACTGAGGAACAACCTAATCAAGAGAACGCTTCAGCGGAAATTGTTTCTGAAGATAAAATCACTGTCCCTGAGATTAGTAACACCGATAAGGGATCTCCAATAGATTTCGATGCACCAATTGCGCCTCCTTTTATGGGAGGAGTAGTTAATCCTACGCTCGATCAATCCAATACAACAATAGAATCTAACACAACGGAAGAAACTGGACCTTCGGAAGACCAAAAGTACGAAGAATTAAAAAAACTCCAATCTGATCATGAATTTATTTTGTTATATGATGAGTATAGGGCCATCTTATTCCGGGAACTCAATGATTTAGTCGGTGAAAAAAAGACAAAAACAATGTTGGAACGAACCTTTGAGTTGTCTAGAAGCAAATATCCGGAGATATTTAGAAATGCCAATTGGGATTCAAAAGGGAATTTGTTGGATGACGGTTCGTTGGATAGCCAAAGGATGGTAGAAAATAAAAATGCTCTTGATCCTGGAAAATCGGATCTGGCTTTAGATGTGGCATTATCTCATTTATTGGGGTTGAGATTACAGGCAATTGAAAAAGGATTGGGTGCTGGTTTCAAGAATAAAGTGCGTGCTAGGCTTTATTATTGGATTAATGAAAAAAGTGAAAAAGCGATCAAGGAAGGGAAAGATGCTTTTGTCCTAAAAAGGCTTATGGGTTTTATCCCGTAACTGTTCTGAATGTTTCTTTGACTTTGAATGTAAAAGGAGCAAAATTCTTTTTTGAAATTGTCTTGAAATAAGGGACAATAAGCATCGGTTCATTAATCTCAAAAAACAATGGTTTTAAAAATGTCTTTTTCTTAACCTTAAGTATTTTTGAGGACCTCATCACATGGTCAACCCCGGGATGAGGTTTTTTTGTTAAAGGAGATATTATTATAAATGAAAAAAATACGTAAGATTCTTTTCATCAAGTCATTTACCCGGTATGCAGAGGGTTCGGTATTGGTTTGCATGGGAAACACAAAAGTTCTTTGTAACGCCACTGTTTCGGAAGATTTACCCTCTTTTTTAAAAGGAAAAGGTCAAGGTTGGGTTACTGCGGAATATTCCATGCTTCCACGAAGCACAAAGGAAAGATCTTCAAGGGATTCTGTCAAGGGTAAGATCAATGGAAGAACACATGAGATTCAAAGACTTATAGGGAGATCCTTGCGATCGATAATTGACTTAAAAAGTTTAGGTGAACGTCAAATTATTTTGGATTGCGATGTATTACAGGCCGATGGTGGAACTAGGACAGCTTCCATTAATGGGGCATATGTTGCACTGGTAGAAGCCATTCTAAAATTAATTTCGAATGGCGTTTTGGCAAAAAACCCAATTAAAGAACCGCTTGGAGCAGTAAGTGTTGGTTTAGTCAATGGTAAACCCGTTCTGGATCTTTGTTATGAACAAGACTCAATTGCGGATGTAGATTTCAATGTTGTCATGACCCGTTCTGGAAAGTATATAGAGGTTCAGGGAACGGCTGAAAAAGCACTATTTTCGCAAAAACAATTGAACGGATTATTAAGGTTGGCAAAAATAGGGGTCAAACAAGTTATTCAATCGCAGGAAATGGCACTTAAGCAATGAAAAAGATGGTAATTGCCACACACAATCGAGATAAGTTCACTGAAATGAAAAAAGCTTTATTTGCCGCACCATGGGAATTTATTCCTGCTTTCAGTTTCCCTGGAGTTCCTGATGTGGTTGAAGATGGAAAAACCCTGGAGGAAAACTCGCTTAAAAAAGCGCGTGAATTATCCAAATTTACAAATTTGCCAACGTTGGCGGACGATACAGGTCTTTTTGTTGAAGCGCTGTTTGGCGATCCTGGGATATTTGCTGCTCGATATGCGGGAGAAGGATGTAGCTATGAGGATAATGTTAATAAACTTTTACGAGTCATGAATAATGTTCGCGAGGGAGCCAGGAAAGCAATTTTCCGAACTGTGATCACTATTTACTTTCAGGATAATAATTTTAAAAGTGTTGTTGGAGAAGTAGAAGGCCATATTACGTTTGCTCCTCGAGGGGAAAATGGCTTTGGATATGATCCTGTGTTTTGTCCCGAAGGATTTACAAAAGTGTTTTCTGAGATGTCTTTAGATGAGAAGAACAAAATCTCTCATAGGGGAAAAGCAATAAAAGCCGTTCTAAAATATCTAAAAGATTAATGGCGGCATCATTAAAAAACAGTTATCTTACGGTTGCATTTAATGTTAAGAACGTATGAAATTATCAGTTATGCTTTATTGATTTGTTTTGTGCCTTTAGACGGGGCGTAGCGCAGCGGTAGCGCACTTGGTTTGGGACCAAGGGGCCGTGAGTTCGAATCTCACCGCCCCGACCAAAGGCATAATTGATATATGTTTGTTAATTATCAAATAAAATCGAGTGGGTTTTGTTGATTAAAATGTTAATCATTATGCGCCTGTAGCTCAGGTGGATAGAGCAACTGCCTTCTAAGCAGTGGGTCACCGGTTCGAATCCGGTCAGGCGCACCATTCATCATTATAAAAAATTGGACTGGTAATTTCGTCGGTCCCAAACAATGATTGAACTGTCAAAACGCTTATTTTGGCGAATTTGACAAATTCTGCTTTGGTCATAAATGATATCTACAGTCGTTTCCAGAAAACTAAGCGTTTCACACTAAATAAACCTTTACAATTCCAGGCCATACTTTTAAACTTTTAAAGCTTTTCTCCCGAAATCGTTTCCGGATTGATTGAGAAATGCGGCCTATCTTGGGGTTGATCGCTTTAGTGGGACTTTGGAAATTCCATTTTTAATCATAAAGCCAAATCGAGGAGAGGATAGATTCCGATTCCCGATTTGATGTTATGTAACGGAAATAGATGGTGGGAGTAGCTCAATTGGTTAGAGCGCTTGGCTGTGGCCCAGGAGGCTGCGGGTTCAAGTCCCGTCTCTCACCCCATTATTGGTAGTGGTATGGGCAGCAATGTTGGGTTGGATCGGTTGGGAGGATGCGCCTGTAGCTCAGTTGGATAGAGCGACAGATTCCGGATCTGTAGGTCAGAGGTTCGAGCCCTCTCAGGCGTACCATAATAAAATTGGGTGATTAGCTCAGTTGGTAGAGCAGCTGACTCTTAATCAGCGGGTCGCAGGTTCGAGCCCTGCATCACCCACCATTTTTCCTAATTTCATCTCCCTTCGGAAATGTATTTTCCCTTTTATCGAAGATTCTAGTCGATTTAAGTATGGGATTTTGTAGGAGAATTCAATCATGGCACAAATGGGCTCTACAAACGAATACAAAAAGCCATTTGTGTCCATCATTATTCCTGTTCGTAATGCTGAGAAAACGATAGAAGAAACATTTGTTTATCTTTTTGGGGGAATTTCCTCTGCGGGAAGAAAAATATCTGGGCTAAAATATCCAGCAAATAAGATGGAAGTAATCGTTGCATATGAGGAAAGTACAGATAATACATTTGAAGTATTAAAGAAATGGAAAAAAAACAACAAACGGATCATCTTGATCCCGGTGAAGAAATGCAATTCCCTTGGCCAAGCAAGGAATGCAGTTTTAAAAAAATCAAAAGGGGAATATGTCCTATTTACAAATGGCGATTGTGCTCCGGGTTCAAATTGGGTTGAAAAAATATTGGAGCCATTCTTAAGCGACCCGAAAATTGGGATGGTTGGTGGCGAAATTTACACCTTGAAGTTTTACCCTTTGAACAAAATCGAACAATATTGTGAACAAATTGGTTTTCAGTCTGTGGGAGATAGAGTGGGGAAGAAAACAGGTGGATATTACCCTATGGTTCATGATGGTCGTCCACATGAAGTGAACGGAAGCAAGGACTCCCCTTTTTTCGAGTGTGCTAACGCTGCAATTTCTAGGAAAGTGTTAACGGCTATTGGAAATGGTTTTTGGAGTGAAAGTACGGGTGAGGACGTGGATTTTTCGCTTCGAATAGTTAAGTCCGGCTTTAGACTTTACTTTCAACCAGAAGCTGTTGTTAAACGGGTTCAACATTCTAGTTTGAAACTGTTTTGTCAACAGTTGTGGTTGAATAGCTTTGGACATCCTTTATTGATAAGGACACATGGGAAACGCACTTTGGAAATAAGACTACAACTTTTCGGGGAGCATTCTTTTGTGATCCCGTTCCCATTTCAAACCATGATTTATTGGGGTGATTTCCATTTTATGCATTTGTTTGGTTTCTTTGCTTTTATCAAAACTATCTTTCTATCCGCGCAGGGTAATAATCCTCCTGGTTCGGTCATCTCGGGGGTATTAGGCCTTTGGTGCCTTTTTATTGTTTTTTTCGTCAAGTACTTTATGCCAGTGCTCCGAATCCAACCAGCTTCGGAATTTATTTATTGGAGTTGGGTCCGATACCGTTCTAATCTAGCCATGCTCATGGGTGGTCTTAGAGGATCTTTTTCGTTCAAAAGGTTTTATCTGGAGTCGAGCTTTTAAGTAGTTAATTCATTTAGATAAAGAGAGGAAATATGCGTTACGGTTACTTTGATGTCCCAAATAAAGAGTATGTTATTGAGCGCCCGGACACACCTGTCCCTTGGATGAACTATCTTCATAACGATGAATATTGTGCGCTTATTTCAAATAACGCGGGTGGTTATAGTTTTCATCTTTCTGCTCGTGATAAACGTATTTTGAGATACCGTTTAAATAATATCCCTGTGGATCGACCGGGCAGATACATTTACATAAAGGATGAACAGACTAAAGATTATTGGTCCGCAACCTGGCAACCTGTGTTGAAAGACCTTTCAGAATACAAGACGGAAACAAGGCATGGGTTCGGTTACACAAATGTTACCTCTACTTACAAAGGTATTACTTCAGAGACCCTTTATGTTGTCCCGATTGATGACAACCTTGAGTTGTGGCAAGTCAGTTTGACCAACAGAACCGGCCAACCGAAACAACTTACCTTAACTTCTTATGCGGAATTGTGTCTCTTCTTCGCTCAAAATGACATGATAAATTTTCAATACACATATAACATCGCACGATGTTTTGAAAAAAACGGCATTATTCATCACACAACGATGGTAGAAAATGCCGGTCATTATGCCTTTTTTACAGCCGATAAAAAGTTCAATTCTTACGATTGCGATCGGGAAAAATTTATGGGTCTATACCATTCGGAAGCTAATCCGAAGGCGGTATTGGATGGTAAGTGTTCTGGATCAACAGCCAATGGCGGAAATCCAGTCGCCGCTACGACTATACCCATATCTTTAAAACCAGGAGAAACTAAGACAATTACATACATATTGGGAGTCGCTTCTTCCATTGCTGCCGGCGCCAAATTGGCGGCCAAATATAGAAAACCTGGTTCTGTAGCAAAAGTGATGAAGGACGTGAAAAAACATTGGGAAGAAAAACTAAATTCTTTGCAGGTTCAGACTCCGGATAAAGATGTTAATCTTTGTTTGAATCAATGGAATGCTTATCAAATTCATACAACATTCAGTATGTCCCGCGGACCTTCTATATATGAAGGAGGCATCGGACGCGGAATGGGATTCCGGGATAGTAATCAGGATGTTTTAAGCGTCATTCATAGTGTGCCTAATAAGGTTAAAAAACTGATTACTGACCTTGCCAAAAATATGTTCAAGGACGGGACAGCCTATCATCAATTTTTCCGCTTAACAGGTGAGGGGGATGGAAAAGGATATTCAGATGATCCGCTTTGGATAATTCTTTCCACCACCGCATACGTTAAAGAAACGGGTGATTTTAAATTCCTGAATGAAAAAGTTGATTGGGCAGATGGTGGTTCCGCAACCATGTATGAACATTTGAGGGCGCCGCTGGAATACACTTATAGAAATATAGGTAGCCATAAAATCCCTTGTATGGGTTTTGCGGATTGGAATGATACCCTTCAGATCAATGGGCCAAAACCTGGTGAAAGCGTTTGGGTAGCTGAGTTCCTGGTTAAATGCGCAAAAGATTTTGTGGAATTAGCAGAAACATTAGGAAAAAAAGCAGACGCTCAAAAATACAGGAAAATGGCATCAGAAATGAGCGGTCGAACCAACAAAGTTTGCTGGGATGGCGATTGGTATGCGATGGCTTTTGATGGATGGGGAACGATGCTTGGATCAAAGAAACAAAAGGATGGTAAAGTTTATTTAAACACACAAACCTGGGCCGTGATTTCAGGAGTCGCCGATCAAAAAAGAGGGGAAGTTTGCATGGATGCGGTCAATAAATATTTGGATTCCAAATATGGGATCGCGCTGATGTTCCCTGGATTTAAACATTTCAGCCCGAGATTAGGCGGAGTAAGCACATTTCCGCCGGGTTTGAAAGAAAACGGCGGCATATTTTCCCATGCAAATCCATGGGCGGTTATAGCCGAAACCATGCTAGGTCGTGCTGATATCGCGATGAAATACTACAAACAGTTACTTCCTACAACCAAAGATCAGATTCAGGACGTACATAAAGCGGAGCCTTATATTTACGCCCAAGCAATCGCGTCCCAGGAACATCGAGATTTTGGTTTTGCAAGGAATTCTTGGTTAACGGGAGCGGCAACATGGAACTATGTCGCGGCAACACAATTCATTCTAGGGATTAGACCTGCTTATTCAGGACTAATGGTCGATCCCTGCATACCCAAGGAATGGGGAAAGTATGAAGTCATTCGAAAATTCAGGGGGACTACATACCATATCGTTGTTAAGAATCCCAAACATGTTAGTCGGGGTGTTAATTCAATTTCAGTTGGAGGAAAGAAAATTACGGGGAATATAATACCTCCTCAACGCTCTCCAAAAACTGTTGAAGTCGAAGTCGTTTTAGGTTGAAGGGATTCACTAGATCAGAGGCTTTGTTGACAGCCCTCTGATCTAGTGCTATAAAAAGCCTGGTAAACGTATTAGTGCGGGAGCAGAAGGAGCCGTGCTTGGCTGCGATCATGACGCTAAAAGTTGCTGCTAAAAGTAATCCCTCCACCGTGGCTGGCGCTATTGCGAATAATGTTCGTGATGGTAAAAGTGTTGAAATTGTCGCCATGGGGCCGGAGAGTATCAACAACACCGTGAAAGCTATAGCCATTGCGAGGGGTTTTCTCAGAGGTGATGGGATGGACGCCAATTTCAAACCGGAATTCATCCATTTGACCATCGATGGAGAGAAAAAGAGCGCCATAAAGTTCTTGCTGACCATCGAAAAAAACACTAAGTAATCTTTGGTTTTTTTCTAAACCTCGGTCATTAACAGGCTGGGGTTTCTTTTTTTCTGACCATAGATGAACCTTGGGCGAATAGCTCAGCTGGTTAGAGCACCTGCTTTACACGCAGGGGGTCACAGGTTCAAATCCTGTTTCGCCCACCATTTAAAAGTCTTATTTTGGATTATCTTGTTTTTTTGAGGTTTTTCGCTAAAATTGCCTACTCGTAAGATGACTAGAAGTTGCTTGGGATTGGGGGCGTAGCTCAGCTGGGAGAGCACTTCCATGGCATGGAAGGGGTCGTGGGTTCGATCCCCATCGCCTCCACCATTTCTCATTTAATTTGATGAAGATCTTTTTTAAATGATGGATGAACAATCCCAAATGTAACTGATTTTCTGTTTTTTATCCCTTCCCCCATTGGTATTCACAACCTCTTTTTTTGATTCCGTGATTCTTTAAAGGTCCATGAAAAAGAATACCGAAAATTACGTTGGCGCGCTTAACCGCAACAGTAATATATTTCTCCTTTGGTCCTTTTTCTGCATTGCCCTATTTCTTTGGAAAATCCCGCTTAATCTGATCCAAGATTTTCATTCACAAGTAAGTTCCGTTTTTGCTCAAAATTACAAATTAGAAATATTTATAGATGTATGGAGAGATCATTTTTTATTGTTTTGCTCGTTCGTGATGACTTTTTCTGTTTTTATGGGGACTGGGGAATATTTTTTAGGCTTAATTCATTCAAAACCACTTAATGGATTGGAGATCTGGATAAATTCCTTGGCGTTAGGCTGGCTTTTCTGGGGTTTGGTTGCCCAAGGATTCTGTTTAGAAGGGGTATTTTATCCTTCGTTTTTGAAGATCTGTGTTTTAACAGGCTTCTTTTTTTTCTTGGTGAAAGATAGAAACCGGGCATTCTTCCGATGTTGGCCACCCATCGAAATTTATTCCTCTCCTTTATTTGTAAAAATACCGCTTCTACTAATATTTTCATTAAGCCTATTAAATTTAATGGCGCCTGAAATGAGCTGGGACGCAATGAATTATCAACTCCAACTTCCGAAGTGTTATTTTAGGGAACACGGATTTTATTCTGTTACTGGTTTGTTCCCTTGTCATTACCCTGGTTTTGTACAGATGCTTTTTTCTTTGGGTTTGTTGTGGGGCAATGATTCATTGGCTAGATCCTTCTCTTTTTTGGGACACATTGGGGCAGCAATATCTTTGGTAGTAATTGGGAAAAAACTAGGGAATGAAAAGGCAGGTTATATTTCAGCGATTATTTATTGGGCTTTCCCATTTCTAAATATTTTGTCCACGAGAGGTTATGTGGATCTAATTTCAGGATTTTATGGGATCTTAGGTCTTGGAATATTTCTGGCCCAAGGGAACTCAAAACAAATTAAGGAAGTAACCAATGGTAATAAAATATGCAATTCAGAATGTTTTATCGCCTTAATATCTTTAAGTGTCCTATGGGGAATGAAATATAACGCTGTCGCTTATTGGATGGCCGGTTTACTGATTTTAGTTAGTTATATTATTAATCACAAACTTAGTAAAATCCCAAAGTGGTTTTGGCTCTGTAGTTTTATTTTCCCTTTTTTGTTTTACCTTCCTTGGGGACTAAAGAATTATTTTTATACTAGAAATCCCTTCTTCCCTTATTTTGCAAAATTAATAACCACATTCGATTGGAATAACTTTGATCAAAAAGCTTCTTCAATTAAGTTCCACATCGAAGGTCTTAAAGGATTATTGAAATTACCTAGTTTAATATGGAATATTTATTTTGATCATTATGGTGGCGCGCCCAATGAAGAAATCAGTCTTTGTTTTTTGATTTTTGCGCCCTTGATATTTGTAAAGAGAGTATTTGAGAACTGGCAAAAGGCGGCATGGATAGGATTTACAACCCCTGGGGTTTTATGGCTTGTCACGAGTCATCAATTACGTTTAATCGCTCCGTCGATTGGTTTGTTGGCTTTAATTCTCGGATTCAGCTTTGTGAGAGTTTCGTCTCTCGACTTAGTTTGGAGGAAAAAAACAACGGTAGTTTTGACGGTTTTACTTTGGCTGAATTGTTTTTATCTTTTTCAAGGATTGTTAAATCAACCCAATCCCATTCCCGTATGTTTAGGCGTGAAATCAAAAGAACAATTCCTTTCGGAAATATTGCAGCCAAAAGGTTATGTGCAAGTGGCGGATATATTGAATAAAGAATTGCCGAAAGATTCCCGGATTATGATTTTGGGCCAGTTGAATGGGTACTACATTGATCGCGTTTCTATATTTGATTTTGACTATACATATCCTGTTTTTAAAAAATGGATCGATAATTCAAATACGCCAGAAGACTTGTATGTGAATTTCAAAAGAAATGGATATGACTATTTACTTTATAACAGTAATGGGATGATTGGTTCGGCAATACGGACCGATGAATTGGGTATAAATAGATATCAATGGAGCGAGGAAGAACTCCACAACTATGAAAAATGGTTTCTTAAATATACTGTAAAAATACCGATCCCAATAAACAATGGATATTCTTTATACAAAATTATCCCAAGAGAGGGGTGTTCTTCATTTCCTGAATTCATCCCTGGGACCGAGCTAATTTATTTAAAAAGCATTCAGAAGGTTCAAGGTTATTCTCATTTAGACGCGATCGTAGGCAAAAACATATCGCCCGAAGTTTACCAACAGACATATAAAAAAGTTTCTGATGAACATCCAGGATTAGGTTATCCGTTGTTCCAGTATTCTTTTGCGCTTCTGTCCGAAAACGCCAATTTAATCCCTCGGGCAATGACTTATGGACTGAAAGGATACAAACGCAATGGCGATTTATCCAGTTGGTTAACATTACAAGGAGATACGGCCCTAATACAACGAGAGTATTCATACGCTGAAAAACTGTTAAAAAAAGCTCAAGAAATAAGTCCGGAACGAGATGATGTCGCTAGAAATTTGGCTTTAGTTTATTATTGTAAACACGATTATTTGAGGGCGGTGAATGAGGCTGACATGGCGGTTTCTCTTGCGCCTTATTCTTTGGATTATCAACAAACAGCTGAAAAAATAAAGGCGTTTTCAAAAAATAATAGATAGAGGGAAAATGATATCCAGGGAAGAGTTGGAAAAAACTGAAATGCAAAATCTTGTTCCTTACGCACAAAAATCCTGCGAAAGCAAAGGAAGACAATATCCTGAAACGGAACACCCCTATAGAACCTCATTTCAAAGGGACCGGGATAGGGTCATTCATTCTTCCGCTTTTCGTCGACTTCAATATAAAACCCAGGTTTTCGTAAATCACGAAGGTGATTATTATAGAACCAGAATAACCCACACGATGGAAGTGGCCCAAATTGCCCGATCCATCGCGGTATCCCTTGGGTTAAATCAAGATCTTACCGAAGCGATCGCTTTGGCCCATGACCTTGGCCACACTCCATTCGGTCATTCCGGTGAAAAGGTTCTGAATGAGATCATGAAGAAAGATGGCGGCTTTGAGCATAACGCTCAGAGTTATCGAATTGTTTCCCAGTTAGAGGATAAATATCCTTCTTTTAAAGGATTGAATCTTTCATTTGAAGTCCTGGAGGGGGTGGATAAACACAGAACCCGATATGATCGTCCCAATACCGATCATGGGGATCAATACACGCTGGAAGCCCAAATTGTGGATCTTGCCGATGAGATAGCCTATACATCCCATGATATTGATGATGGTCTAACGTCTGGCCTTTTGGAATTCGAAGGGTTAAGCGACATCCCGTTTTGGAAAAGGAACTTTGAAAAGGTAACGGAACGTTATCCCGGTTTAAATAAAGAAAAAATGAAATATCAAGTTGTTAGGGAAATGATCAATGAGCAAGTAACCGATCTTTTGACCGAAACGGTAAACCGCATCCAAAGATTCGGTATTAATTCCGTAGCGTCTGTTCGCCATTGCCCTGAAGAGTTGGCGGCCCTATCGCCCGCTTTCAAACAACAGCATTTGGAAATGAAAAAATATCTATATCAAAATATGTATCGTCATTACCGCGTGACCCGAATGGAATCAAAGGCCAATAAAGTTATCCAGGACCTATTCAAACTCTACGAGGAGAATCCTGATATCCTTCCAAACAATACCCGGGGTAAAATCAAAAGCAAACAAGACCCGCTCAGAAGGATCATTTGTGATTATATCGCTGGGATGACCGACAGATTCGCGATCGAGGAACACGCGAAATTAACGGAACCATCGCTTAGAGTTTGAAAGATCAGTCCGCTATTTTTGATATTTCTCATTCAATTTTCGGAATTTCGCGGCTTGTTGACAGCCCTCTTTTTTGACATTAATATGCCTAAGAATAAAGTCTCCGTAAGCGATGCTCACGGGGACTTTTTTCATTTGAGACAAAAAATGATGGTTGATTGGTTTTGATGGTTGATCTTGGGACCAATGCACATCATGGAAATGGCGTGTTATCATGGAAACCTTTCAAATCATTCAAGCTGGGGATGATTATCTTCTCCCGGTATATAACCGACAAAAAATCGTTCTCATGCGAGGCGAAGGCACTCATGTTTATGACTCTGAAAGAGTCGTTTATCTTGATTTCTTCTCAGGCATAGCGGTCAACGGTTTGGGACAAGCTCATCCCGATGTTGTCAATGCCATCATCGAGGAAACAAAAAAACTTGGGCATGTTTCGAATTACTATTACAACGAACCAAATGTAAAATTGGCTAAATTGCTTTGTGAAGTATCCTTCGCTCAGAAAGTCTTCTTTTGCAATTCGGGAACAGAGGCTGTTGAGGCTGCGATGAAGTTATCCAGGAAATATTTCAGAAGACTGGGTCAAGACCGTTTTGAGATCATCAGTTTTTATAATTCATTCCATGGCAGGACCTTTGGGGCTCTTTCCGCCACCGGGCAAGTGAAATATCAAGAAGGATTGGATCCTCTCCTGCCGGGTGTAAAACACGCGACTTATAACAATATAGAAAGTGTTAAAAAGTTGATCGGGGATAAAACCGCGGCGGTACTCGTGGAAACGATCCAATGCGAAGGAGGCATCAAACCGGCGGATGTGAAATTCCTTCAGGAACTAAGGGCCATCACTAAAGATGCCGGGATATTCCTCATCCTTGATGAAGTGCAAACAGGATTGGGCCGGACCGGCAAAATGTGGGCTTATGAGCATTATGGAATTGAACCGGATATGATGACTTCGGCTAAGTCGCTTGGGGGCGGATTGCCGATGGGCGCTCTTTTGGTCACTAATCAGGCGGCTCAAGGTTTTAAAGCGGGCGACCACGCTTCAACTTTTGGTGGAAATCCCATCGTTAGCGCCGCCTCGATCGCGACCATTGAATGCATCATTGGCAAGGATTTGATCCCCCACGCCGCAAAAGCCGGTGAATACCTGAAACAATGTTTGCAAGGTATCCAAAAAGAGAATCCCAATCTATTTGCGGAAGTAAGAGGGATGGGATTGATACAAGGGTTGGAAATGACCCGAAAGGCCGCATCGCTCGTTTCCTTGTGCGCAAAACATGGTCTTCTTATCGGATCGGCAAACGAAAACGTCATTAGATTTCTTCCGCCCTTGATCATCACTAACCATGAGATCGATCAAGCCATGGAAAAGTTAAAACAAGCCATTTTGGATGAATTGAAATCATCCTAAAGGATCCTTTATGTCCAAATCTTTAAGACATTTATTGACCTTGGAGGAATTTACAAGCGAAGAGATATTGAAACTATTATCCTTGGCCAAAAAAATCAAGGAATACCCATCGAGGTACCAAAAGAGCCTTGAAGGTCAATCTTTGGCGATGATTTTTGATAAGAGCTCCACACGGACAAGGGTTTCGTTCGAGGTGGGAATAGCCCAATTAGGGGGAAGAGGCATATACCTGAACGGCAATGATCTTCAGTTGGGCAGGGGCGAGACCATTTCCGATACGGCGATGGTTTTATCCAAATATGTTCAAGGGATCATGATAAGGACCTATGCCCACAAAACGGTAATAGAGTTAGCTGAGGCCTCAACCGTGCCGGTGATCAATGGATTGACGGATAGCCATCATCCGTGCCAGATACTTGCTGATTTTCAAACCATTCTTGAACATTACAAGTCCCTGAAAGGTTTAAAGATGGTGTTCGTAGGAGATGGCAACAATGTGGCGCATAGTCTAATGATCGGAGCCGCGAAAGTAGGCATGGATTTTACCTTGGTTTGCCCAATGGGTTATGAACCACTGCCCGCGATCTTGGAATATTCCATGATGGAAGGGAAAAAGAACGGCTGCAGGATCGAAATGACACATCGGGTTAAAGGATCGATAAAAAACGCATCGGTGGTTTATACGGATGTTTGGACCAGTATGGGGCAGGAATCCGAGAAGAAAAAACGGTTAAAGGCATTCAAGGGATTCCAAGTAAATGAAGATTTGATGATGGAATCCTCCAAAGCTTTATTCCTCCATTGCCTTCCGGCGCATCGAGGTGAAGAAGTAAGCGCTGGCGTCATTGACGGTCCACAATCGAGGGTTTGGGATCAAGCGGAGAACCGATTGCATGCTCAAAAAGCGATCATGGTGACATTGATGGGTACGAAAGGTAAGAAATGAAAACCGTAAAAAAAGTGGTTCTGGCCTATTCAGGTGGTTTGGATACTTCCATTATCATCCCGTGGTTGAAAGAGAACTATGGTTGCCAAGTCGTGGCTTACATCGCGGATGTTGGACAAGGAAAGGAAGTTGGTCCAGCTCGGAAAAAAGCGTTGAAAACAGGCGCCATTAAAGTCGTGGTCCAAGACCTGAGAAAAGATTTCATCAATCACTATTGTTTTTCCGCTCTTCGGGCACAAGCAAAGTATGAAAATACTTATCTGCTGGGAACATCTCTCGCGAGACCCGTGATCGCGAAAGGGCTTGTCGAGGTGGCTCTCAAAGAGGGCGCGGACGCCATCGCGCATGGCGCGACTGGAAAAGGGAACGACCAGGTTCGATTTGAATTGACGGTCATGGCGTTGGCGCCTCAGCTGAAAATCATCGCTCCATGGCGTGAATGGGATATTCGTTCCAGGGAAGACGCCATTGATTACGCCAACCAAAGAGGCATTGAAATACCCGTGACCAAAAAAAGACCTTATTCCATGGACGGAAACTTGTGGCATTTAAGCCATGAGGGCGGGGAATTAGAGGATCCTTGGAACGCGCCCTCCAAGCAAGTGTTTTTGACCACGAAAGATCCGGCGAAAGCCCCCAAAAATCCTTCCAGTGTCATTGTCAATTTCAAATCCGGCATCCCTGTGGGATTAAATGGGAAAAAAATGAGTTCAGTGCTGATCGTTGAGAAACTGAATTCAATGGCTTCCGCTTATGGGATCGGAAGGATCGATATTGTCGAAAATCGATTGGTCGGCATGAAAAGCCGGGGTGTGTACGAGGCCCCTGGCGCAACGGTGCTTTATGAAGCCCATCGTGCGTTGCAAAGTTTGACCGTTGAAAGGGAAGCGCTCCACTACAGCCAATTGTTATCGGTCAAATATTCCGAAATGGTCTATTACGGCCAGTGGTTTTCCCCATTGCGGGAAGGGCTGGAGGCTTTTTTTGATGAAACTCAAAAAAACGTGACGGGTGATGTGCGGCTGGAACTTAATCCAGGCAGGGTCATAGCGACTGGAATAAGGTCTCCGTTCTCACTCTACCAACAGGACCTGGCGACTTTTGGCGAGGACGAAGTTTATGATCAAAAAGACGCGGAAGGATTCATCAAATTATTCGGGCTTCCGTTGAAGGTGGTTGGGATGGTCAAAAGAGGGAAAAAATGAAAACCATCTGGGGCGGGCGATTTAAAAAGCCAATGGATCCGCGGGTCATCGCTTTCACCGAGTCCATTTCATTCGACGTCAGATTGGGGCTTTTTGATATTGAAGGAAGCTTGGCCCATGTGAAAACCCTTGTGAAAGCTAAATTGTTGACAGCTCAAGAAGGCAATAAATTGATCAAAGGGTTACAAAAAGTGGGGACCCTTATCCAAAAAGGGAAGTTCCCGACCAATACCAGTATGGAAGATATCCATACCGCCGTTGAGAAGGCATTGATCAAACTTGTCGGTCCATTGGGAGGAAAATTACACACCGGCCGTTCAAGGAACGACCAAATAGCCACGGACGCGAGGCTTTATTTACGTTCCGCCATACTTAAAACGGTCACGACGGGCACTCGTTTTCTGGAAGTCTTGTGCCGGATCTCCTTGAAAGAAAAAAATACGGTCATGCCGGGCTATACCCATTTGCAAAGGGCCATGCCCATTGTTCTTGGCCATCATTTGGCGGCATACGCCTTCATGATCGCCCGTGATATGGATAGGTTCTTAACTGTTTGGGACCGGGCTAACGCCCTTCCTCTTGGCTCGGGAGCCTTGGCGGGAACTAACCATGATTTTGACCGTTTTTACACGGCCAAAAATCTTGGTTTGAAGTCGGCCATCGCGAACAGTTTGGACGCGGTCTCCGATAGGGATGTCTTCGTGGAATATCTTTCGGCCGCGGCTATCATCCAAATGCATCTTTCGAGATTTTCCGAAGACTTGATCCTTTGGGCTAGCACTGAGTTCGGATTCATAGAAATGGATGACGCGTTCGCTACCGGGTCCAGCCTTATGCCTCAAAAAAAGAACCCGGATGTCGCTGAATTAGTAAGAGGAAAAACCGGAAGGGTATACGGTAATCTTATTGGACTTTTAACAGTTCTGAAAGGACTGCCATTGGCCTATAACCGGGATCTTCAGGAAGATAAACACTTTTTGTTCGATTCGGTCGATACGGTCAACGGTTCACTTGAGGTCTTAACAGGGTTTTTATCGACCCTAACTTTCAATAGAAGCCGGATGGCGGAATTCGCGGATAAAGACTTGACCCTCTTGGCCACTGATTTGGCGGATGTTCTTGTCAAGGCAGGTGTGCCTTTCAGGGAATCTCACGAGGTCATCGGCGGTGTGGTCCAATATTGTTTGAAAAATGGGAAAAGACTCCAGGATCTTACGGACAATGAATTGCGGGGGTTTTCGGATAAATTTCCTAAGAATACCGCCGCGAATCTTTCCGTCCAAAGCTCTGTTTCACAAAAGAAAACCTTTGGCGGGACCTCCCCGGATAACGTCGTCGGCCAGATCGCGCTTTTGAAAAGTAAGATCGTCCAGTATAAAAAGCTCATTAAAAAACTTTGAGGAACAAATGATGGGTTTCCATTTTAAAAATAATCGATGGTACGTGGACGGGGTCGATCTTAATAGGATCGCGGAAAAAGTCGGCACTCCATGCTTTGTCTACAGTCTGGCGGCTTTCGAGGAACGATTCAATGAGATCGATCGTGCTTACCGTTCGGTGCCGCACTTAGTGGCTTACGCCATGAAAGCCAACAGCAATCTTTCCGTGCTTCACGCGTTAGCGAAAAAAGGCGCCGGCGCGGACGTGGTATCAGGAGGGGAAATTTATTTGGCCAGGAAAGCTGGCGTCCCCGCCAATAAGATCATTTATGCGGGTGTTGGTAAAACCAAAGAAGAGATCCGTTACGCTTTGGATGAGGGAATTCGCTATTTCAACGTGGAATCCATACACGAAATAGAGATCATCAATGAACTTTCCCGGGTCAAGAAAACGATCGCACCCATCGCGGTACGATTCAACCCCGATGTGGACGCCCATACCCATCACTACATCTCCACGGGTAAAAAAGAATCGAAATTCGGGATCTATCTTGGCGATATCGATAAGATCATCCAAGTTGTACGCCGCTGTCATTACATACGTTGGACCGGGGTCCATGCCCATGTGGGCAGTCAAATGACCCAGACCGGGTCGGTGTCAAAAGCCGCGAGAATCCTTGAAAACCTGGTTTTGCGTCTTCGGCGTGAGGGTTTCCCGATCCAGACGGTCAATTTGGGCGGAGGCTATGGGATTGATTATCATGGTGAAAAGGCCCCAGCCCCTTCCCAATACGCCGTTAAAGTCATTCCAACCATAAAAAGACTGAACGTGGATCTGATTTTGGAACCCGGAAGATTCATTTCCGGAAACTCGGGGGTCCTTTTGACCCGGGTGACTTACATCAAAAATAGCGGAAAAAAGACCTTTTATATCGTGGACGCGGGAATGAACGAACTGATCCGTCCCGCTCTTTACGACGCCTATCATCGCATTGCCCCCGCCATCGGGGCTAAAACCAGTACCCGACTGGTCGATGTGGTAGGTCCCATTTGCGAATCGAGCGATTTTTTCGCCAAGAACCGCCATCTTCCCACGGCCTTTCAAGGCCAATTGCTTGTCGTTTTTTCAGCCGGAGCTTACGGAAGCGTCATGTCCAGTACCTACAACGCGCGACCCTTGGCGGCCGAGGTCGTTGTCCGGGGAAACAAATTCACTATCGCCAGACGCCGGCAAACCTGGGCCGAGCTGGCGAGGCTGGAAAAAATAGTCCCATAAGACGAACCTAAAGTTTACTTGCGATAGACAAAGAAATTCCCTAAACTAAACTCATTAAGACCCCAACCCCCGTCAGGGGGTTTTCTTTTATTCGGCGTTTTTCATTACCGAGGAGGAAAAATGTTTCGCGGCGCCTATACGGCTCTGGTGACACCGTTTAAGAATGGTCGAGTGGATTATGAATCCTTGCGCGCTTTGATCGAGGACCAGATCTCCAAGGGCATCGATGGGTTGGTGCCATGCGGCACGACCGGTGAGTCGCCCACTTTAAATGAATCGGAACATGGTGAAGTGATCTCTTTCACGGTCAAGACCGTCCATAAAAGGGTTCCCGTGATCGCCGGAACGGGGTCCAATTCAACCTCCGAGGCCATTCAACTCACCCGCCACGCGAAAGAAGCGGGGGCTGACGCGGTCCTTTTGGTTTGTCCTTATTACAATAAACCGAGCCAAAGGGGGCTGATCGCCCATTTCTCGACGATCGCCGACCAGGTGGATATACCCCAGGTCCTTTACAATGTGCCGGGTCGTACCGGGATACCCATCGCGCCTGAAACGGTCGCGGAACTTTCCCGTCACAGGAATATCGTGGGTATCAAAGAAGCGAGCGGTAACCTGGAACAGATCATCAAAATGAAAGGCCTTTGCGGCCCTGATTTCGATCTTATCTCCGGGGATGATACTTTGACCCTGCCTATTTTAGCGGTAGGCGGTGTCGGCGTGATCTCCGTTACATCCCATCTGCTGCCATCCGAAACATCGAAAATGGTCCACGATTATTTAGAGGGGAAGCAAAATGAGTCGCGGGACAGTTTCATGAAATACTCCGATCTGGTGAAATGCGTCATGTCATTGGATGTCAATCCAGTCGGCATTAAAACCGCGCTAGCCTTGCGAGGCCAGATCGCGGAAGAGTTGCGTTTGCCTCTGGTGCCGGTATCTTCGGAGTCTAAAGAGACGTTGCGAAAAGTCCTGGAACGTTATGGGATGTTAAGCGCGGCGGGCCAACGCCGATGAGCGTCAAACTCGCGGTTTCCGGCGCGACCGGAAGAATGGGACATACGATCCTTCAATTGGCCGCCCTTGATGGGAGGTTCTTGATTACGGGAGCCTTGGAATCGCCCACTCATCCCATGATCGGGAAAAGTATTTGTGACGCGGATCCCTCCCTGGCCAAGACCCTTGGGACCCCCATCGTTGAAAAACTCGAGGATCTTAAAAATAAGCCGGACATTTTGATCGATTTTTCAATGCCCATCGCATCTCTCAATTATTTGACATCCGCTAAAAAACTTGGGATCGGATTGGTCGTGGGCACCACGGGACTCAATCCCGATGAGAAAAAAATGTACGTTGACGCTTCTAAAAAGATCCCGGTCCTTTTATCCCCGAATATGGGTGTGGGGATGAATCTTCTTTTCACCCTGGTGGAAGAAGCCGCCAGAAAATTGGGGCCGGAATATGACGTGGAAATCATAGAGGCGCACCATAACCTTAAAAAAGACGCTCCTTCCGGTTCCGCTTTAGGCCTAGGCGAAGCTGTATCCCGGGCCTGGGGCCAGGATCTGGATAAGATCTCGACCCATGGGAGAAAAGGGAAAGTTGGGGAAAGGGTCAAGGGTACCATCGGGTTCCACGCTGTTCGAGGCGGTGATATTGTTGGCGATCATACGGTCTTATTCGCGGGCCCGGGTGAAAGATTGGAATTAACACACCGAGCGGCTAGCCGCGAGGCGTTCGCCCGAGGCGCGTTAAAGGCCGCGCTATTCTTGTCCTCAAAAAAAGATGGTTTTTATGAAATGCGGGATGTTTTGATCTAAACCCCTCAACACCTTGAAATCAGGGTCTTCTGTTAAGCCGCGATGGTCCTTTTAAAGTCCAAATCTAGCGTTTTCTCCAAAAGAGGTTTTCTTGAGGATAGCCAGGTTACTTCATAATGGGAAACCCCGTTGGGCGATGCTTTTGGAATCGGTCTCCACTTACCGGGTTTTCATGTCCGAGTCTCCTTGGCTGGATGCTGTCCTGGACTCCAAGTCCTTTCCCCTTAGAAGCGAATCATTATTGGCGCCAGCCATGCCCTCCAAGATCATTGGAGTCGGGTTGAATTATAAAGACCACGCACAAGAAATGGGCCACACGGACCCCAAGGAACCGGTCCTTTTCTTAAAACCTCCTTCGGCTTTATTGAATCCGGAGGGTGAAATCCTGTATCCTTCCTCATCCAAACGTGTGGATCACGAGGCGGAGTTAGCGGTGGTCCTCAAAAGCCGTTTAAAGAACGCTTCGATGGATGAGGCTCAAAAAGCGATCTGGGGCTTTACTTGTTGTAATGACGTGACCGCCCGGGACCTCCAGAAAGCGGACGGGCAGTGGACAAGGGCTAAAGGTTTTGATGGATTTTGTCCCTTGGGCCCTTGGATCGTTACGGATTTTGTCGAAAAAGGCCAGAAACTTACCGCGAAAGTGAATGGGAAAGTCAGACAATCATCGGACATTTCCATGCGGTTCTGGAATACGGTCCAACTTTTGGTCTTTGCCTCAAAGGTGATGACCCTTGAGCCCTTGGATGTTCTAACGACCGGCACCCCCGCCGGCATTGGGCCGATGGAGCCGGGGGACATCGTCGAAGTGGAAGTGGAGGGTATCGGTATCCTCCGAAACAAGATGGCTGGATAACATGGGAGAAAAAATATGAGTTTCATAAACGCGGCCCGTCTCGAAAAATTACCGCCATATCTTTTTATCGAGATCGATCGTAAGAAAAAAGAGGCCATCGACCGCGGGGTCGACATCATCAGTCTGGGGGTTGGCGATCCGGACCTTCCGACCCCTCCTTTTATCGTGGAAGCGCTCTATAAAGCGGCCCAGGATAAAGCCAATCATCAGTATCCCTTTGGAAGCGGGCTTTTGAAATACCGGGAAGCCATCGCCCGGTGGTTCTTATCGAGGTTTTCGGTCAAGCTCGACCCCAAGGACCAAATCGCCGCGATCATCGGTTCCAAAGAAGCCATCGGACATTTTCCGCTCGGGATATTGAACCCGGGCGATGTTTGTTTGATGCCTTCCCCCGGCTACCCGGTCTATCACGCGGGAACGCTTTTCGCCGGCGGTGAATCCTATTTTCTCCCCCTTCTAGAGGAAAATAACTTCCTTCCCGATCTGGACGCGGTACCCGCTGAAGTGCTGAAAAAGTCCAAACTACTTTGGATCAACTCCCCTCAGAATCCCACCACGACGGTTGCGGACAGGGCTTTTTTCGAGAAAGTCGTGGCCTTCGCGAAGAAAAATAACATCATCGTCGCCAACGACGCGGCCTACAGCGAGATCTATTACGACGGTAAAAAACCCATGAGCCTCTTGGAGGTTCCGGGAGCCATGGATGTTTGCATCGAGTTCCATTCACTTTCCAAAACCTTCAACATGACCGGGTGGCGGATCGGCTTCGCTGTCGGTAACCGGGACCTGGTAAAGGTATTGACCACGGTCAAAGAGAACTATGACTCCGGTGTTTTTAACGCCATCCAGTACGCCGCGATCGCGGGGCTGGAAGCGCCGCCGAAAGTCACGGATGACATCCGGGCGATCTATCAGGACCGCCGGGATTATTTCGCGGCCGGGTTGCGCGAACTGGGATGGAAATTCAAAATGCCGGAGGCCGCCTTTTATTTCTGGGTCAAGGTCCCGAATGGCATGTCCTCGGCTGAATGGTGCGGCAAATTGTTGGATGAGGCGGGGGTGATCGTGACTCCCGGGAATGGTATGGGAAAAGCGGGGGAAGGCTATTTTAGAATGACGGTGACGGTGGAGAAAGAACGGCTAAAAGAAGCCTTGGAACGTTTCTCGAAGATCAAATAATCTACGGTCCGGAAAGCCCCATTTTATGGCGAAAACCTATTTGTCACTGGGCTCCAATCTTGGCGATCGAGAGAAGAACCTGGAAGACGCCAGACGATCCATAAGAACGGCGTTCCCGGAAGTGAGATTCTCCTGCGTCTATGAGACCGAACCGGTGGAATTCATTGACCAACCGTGGTTTTTGAACCAGGTGGCGGAGGTTCAGACCGATTTGTCGCCCGAATCTTTGCTAGAATGGACCAGTTCCTTAGAGGATAAATTGGGCCGTCAAAGAACGATCCCCAAAGGACCCCGAACGCTTGATGTGGATATTTTGATCTATGATGAAAGAGTGATGAAGGATGATCATTTGACCTTGCCTCACCCTAGATTGTCCCAAAGACGTCATGTGTTGATCCCTTTAGCGGATCTGAACCCGGGTCTCATTCTGCCGGGGGCATCTTTCAATGTCGCGGATATGTTGATGAATACAGAGGATCGGTCCCAGGTAAAAGAATATGCTTCAGCATAAATACATTGCCATTGAAGGCCCGATCGGGGTCGGAAAAACCAGCCTGGCGGAGATACTGGCCAAGAAACTGAACGCCCGTTTGATCCGGGAAGGCGCGGAAGATAACCCATTCATCATGCATTTCTATAAAGACATGCAAAAACACGCTTTTCAGACCCAGATGTTCTTTCTCCTGTCCCGATATAAACAGCAACAGGAAATGGTCCAAAGCGACCTTTTCCAAAGCGGGTTGGTCAGCGATTATGTTTTCGCCAAGGATAGGATCTTCGCCAACCTGACCCTGGACGATAATGAGCTCAAGTTGTACGAGCAGATCCACGCCATCCTCAACGGCAATGTCTTGAAACCGGACTTCGTCATCTATTTACAAGCTTCCACCGATGTCCTGTTGAAAAGGATCGCTTTGAGAGGCCGAAAATTCGAGTCGCAGATCAACAATGCGTATTTGGCCGAGTTGAACCAAGCGTACAATTACTATTTCTTCCATTACCAGGAAACGCCGCTCATGGTGGTCAACACCAGCGAGATCGACTTTGTCCACCGGGACGCGGATCTGGATGACCTTTTGAGCCATATGGAAAAGGTCACCAAGGGAACGGTCTACTACCAACCGGTCAGCGTGAAAAAATGAACCCGTTCCGCCCGTTCACGATCCTGGACCTCCAGAAAAAATACGAACAACATGAAAAGTTGATCCTGGTGACCGCTTATGACTATTCCATGGCCCTCGCGGTGGACGCGGCCGGGGTCGACGCGATCCTGGTGGGCGACAGTTTGAACATGACCATGTTGGGCAGGCCCAATACGCTTTCCGCGACCATGGATGAAATGATCCATCATTGCCGGGCGGTGGTAAAAGGCGCGAAAAGGGCCATGGTCATCGGGGACCTGCCTTTCCTTTCTTATCAACTTTCCAAGGAACAAGCACTGGAAAACGCCGGCGCGTTGTTGACCGAAGCCGGGGTCCAGGCCGTCAAATTGGAATGGTGCCCCCAGGCCCCTGAAATAACCGAATTTTTGGTCCAAAACGGGGTCCCGGTCATGGGCCATGTCGGTTTCACGCCCCAACATGTCAACCAATTCGGCGGTTACCATCGGCAGGGGACGAATCGCTCAAGCGCCGCCCAAATGGTGAAACAATCCCTGGCCTTGCAAAAGGCCGGTGCTTTTTCGATCGTATTGGAATTGATCCCGTCCGCCGTCGCTAAAAAGATCACACAAGCCCTGTCCATTCCAACGATCGGGATAGGCGCCGGCCCTGATTGCGATGGACAAGTCCAAGTTCTCCATGACCTTTTAGGTTTACTGCCGGACTTCCACCCTAAACACGCCAAAGCCTACTTGGATCTTCACGCGATGATCCAAAAAGCCGTGGAAGCCTACAAGGGCGATGTCGTTTCAGGACGATTCCCCCCCCGCTCTTGAGAATCCCATGAAAATCATCCCGTCCATTCCAACGATGCAGCGTCTTTCCCGAAAGTGGAAAAGCGCCGGTAAAAAAATTGGTTTTGTCCCGACCATGGGAGCTCTCCATCAAGGACATCTGGAGTTGGTCAAGACCAGTCGCCGTGAAAATGACGTTACGGTGGTTTCCATTTTCGTCAATCCGACACAGTTCGGCCCTCAAGAGGATTTCAAGAAATACCCTCGCACACTTGATCAAGACTGTTCCTTGTTGCGGCGGGAAAAGGTACAAGCTGTTTTTTCCCCCTCCGATCATGAGATGTACGCCGCTGACCCGAACATAAAGATCCATATTACCGGTAGTTTAGTGAGCGGCCTTTGCGCGCCTTTCAGGCCCGGTCATTTTGACGGGGTGGCGCTGGTGGTCGTTAAGCTCCTTAATATCGTGATGCCGACCCATTTGTATCTAGGCCAAAAAGACGCCCAACAAGTGGCGGTCTTGAAGAGGACAATCTCGGAATTGAACCTTGAGGTGGTCCCGGTCGTATGCCCCATCGTTCGCGAAAGGGACGGCCTGGCCATGAGTTCGCGCAATAAACTTTTGTCCATGGAAGGACGAAGGACCGCTCCGGCACTTTTCAAAGCGCTCATGGAAGGGAAGAGGGTCGCGCGGACCGGTGAAAAAAATCCCGGTAACGTATTGGCTGAGGCCAAAAAAGTCCTTTCAAAAGAAAAGAAGATAAAACTCCAGTATTTGGAAGCGGTAGATCCGTCCACTTTGACGCCTGTCTCAAAGATCAAAAAAGGCACCATGCTGGCTTTGGCGGCCTATCTTGACAATGTCCGGCTGATTGACAATATTGTGATATGAACCGTTGATTACTGACCGGCGGGGTTCCCTAGGGAAATCGGGAAAAGGGTTTTTTTCCCGTTTACCTTGGGTTAAACTAACGCCTTAATCAATGTCCCTCCCGACTTGGGAAAAGCGAGAAAGAAAGCATGGCAAGGGTTTTCGTTAGATCAAAGATACAAAAAGCGATCGTGACACAGACCGAACTTCAATATGAGGGAAGCATCACTTTGGACGTGAATCTCATGGAAGCGGCCGGCATATCCCCTTATGAGCAGGTGCATGTCCTGAACCTGAATAACGGGGCCAGGATAGAAACATACGCGATCGAGGGGAAAAAGGGCTCGGGGACCGTTTGCCTTAACGGGGCCGCGGCCCGTTACGCGGAAAAGAACGACCTGGTGATCATTTTGACCTACGAGACCTTCAATGACGCTCCCCACAAAAATTACGCGCCGACCGTGGTCGTGGTCGGGCCCAAGAACAAAGTCAAGAAGGTCAAAAAGGGAGGCTGACCATGTCTCTCGATCTCTTCTTGGACGACAATGAGCTTGTGGCGCGGATCGGTGAACTCAAGAAAAAAAGGAACGCGATCATCCTGGCCCATAGTTATGAGAGGCCGGAGATCCAGGATGTCGCCGATTATGTCGGCGATTCGCTCGAGTTGTCCAAATTAGCCGCGAAAAATTCCGCCGATATCATCGTCTTTTGCAGCGTCCATTTCATGGCTGAAACCGCCAAGATCCTTTCCCCGGAGAAGTTGGTCTTGTTGCCGGCCGCCGAGGCTGGCTGCCCCTTGGCCGACATGATCACGCCTGAGCAGCTCGAAAAAGAAAAGAAGAAATATCCCAACGCTTCCGTCGTCGCCTATGTCAATTGTTCCGCCGAAATAAAAGCCTTGTCGGATGTGTGCTGTACCTCCGCGAACGCCCTCCAGGTGGTCAACGCCCAACCCCAGGAAGAGATATTGTTCGTTCCGGATCAACACCTGGGACGATGGGTCCAGCAAAACACCAGGAAAAAGATGATCCTATGGGCGGGATGCTGCCCGACCCACCAACGGATGAAACCCCAGGATATCCTTGACCTCAAGGAGAAATACCCGGACGCGGTGGTCCTGGTCCACCCGGAATCGAATGAGGATATCTGTAAGTTGGCCGATGAGATCCTATCCACCTCCCAGATGCTGCGCTTCTGCCAGGGCAGCGACGCGAAAACTTTTATCATCGGCACCGAAATGGGCCTTTTGCACAGGCTCAGGACGGCCATGCCGGATAAAACCTTCCTTCAGCCTAGTAAAGGGTTGATCTGTCCCAATATGAAAATGACCCAACTGGAGGATGTTTATGAGTCTTTGCTTCAACTCCAGCATCCCATTGAGATACCCGAGCCGATCAGGGTCAAAGCGCTTCGGGCGATCGATGGCATGCTCGCCGCGATGCCGTTAAAATAGTTAAAATAAAGCGGAACCTTTTAAGCTTATTTGAAATTACCATCGAGGGATAAAATTGACTTTGGGAAACGATCCATCCGACCCGCGCGTCGCCATCAAGATCAAAGATCTTTCCAAGACCTACAAAACCGGCTTTTGGTTCCTCCCGAAAGTAACGAAAGCCTTGAAGTCCTTGACCCTGGATATCCAGGAGAAACAGGCCTTTGGTTTATTGGGCCTGAATGGGGCGGGAAAAACCACCGCCATCAAACTGATCCTTGGCCTTTTAAAACCCACTTCCGGGAACATCTCCATCTTGGGCGGCAGGATCTCCGATCGTTCCATCAGGAACGTCATCGGGTACCTGCCCGAACTTCCTTATTTCTCCAAGCAACACACGGGAAGGGAATTGCTCCTGTATTTCGGCTCCCTTCACCATTTGAGGGGAAAAGAATTGAAGATCCGCGTGGACGAGATATTGGAATTGGTCCGGATGACCAAATCGGCCGATCAAAGGGTTTCGGGTTATTCAAAAGGGATGCTTCAAAGGATCGGTATCGGGCAAGCGCTCATCGGGAAACCTAAACTCCTCATTTGCGATGAACCCATGAGCGGGTTGGACCCGGTCGGTTATAAGGAAATGCGGGATATTTTCATCGACCTTAAAAAAACCGGCACCACGCTATTCTTGAACACCCATATTTTGGATGAGGTGGAAAGGATCTGCGACCGGGTGGGCATCCTTCACGAGGGGGTATTGCTGGATAATCGGTCGGTTCCGGAAATCCTATCATCCTCCGTCCCGGTGGATTATTGGGTGGATGTGGACCGGCATGAGGCGGACAAGCTTTCCGGCATGCCGTTCCAAGAATCGATCCAAAAACATGGAGGCGTTCAAGTCGCCAGTTTGGTCCTGGCGGAAACCTTGTCCCTGTTGACCGTGAGGAAGGTCAAGATCAAGTCCGTACGGCCCCTTTCGTCGGTGGTTGAGGCCTACTTTCTCAAGACGATCGGCATGAACCAATACCTGAATATGACCCTGGAGGACCGCCCGTGAGGAATATCCTGTCGGTCACTTTCTTCACTTTCCGCGAACTGATCCGAAGCAAAATGCTTTACGTTTGGTCCATCAGTGTGGTGGTGCTGTGCGGGCTTTCTTTCCTTTTATCCATCCTTAGTTATGGGGATATCCTCCGAATATTCATGGATCTGGGTTTGGTGGGGATCGAGGCTTCCGGTTTGATCGTGCTTATGCTCGGTTTGGCCGTGACTTATACGACCGAAATGGATCAAAAGGCCATTTTCCTCCAATTGGCCAAACCGGTCACGAGAGGGGAGTATTTGTTGGGGCGCATTTTGGGGTTCTACCTGATCAACGCCTTGGTGATCCTCGGTATGGCGGCGGTCGTGATCTTCCTTGTGGTTTTCATCGGCGGCGGCCAGGTCCCGGCCCTTTTTTATTCTTGCTTGGCCTTTATCCTCCTTGAAATGTTCGTGCTCAATACCTTAGGGCTCACTTTGCAGGTCATCGGGACCACCATGGTGGGAGTGGTTCTGTACGCTTTTTTCGCCATCTTCCTGGGACACTTGATCGGGGAGATCCAATGGCTGCTGCAAATGCAATTGACGCCTTTGATCAAAGGGGTCCTTCAAGTCGTCTATTATTGCCTGCCCAACCTTGAGATCTTCAATCTCCGGGACAGGGTCTATGACCCGACCCTGGTCTTGACCTGGGCCCAATGGCAGGATGTGTTGCTCTACACCTTTTCCTATTCCTTCGTTGTTTTCCTGATCGGGTGGATAAATCTGGAGAAAAGGGAATTCCGTTGAAAGATCAGTTATGGTACGGAAAAGCCTTGCGATGGGCTCCCGCCGCGTTGGTCCTGTTTTTCATCTATCAAGCGGTCCTTTCTGACCGTTTGGATAGCTGGGTCCACCAAGAAACATTCCAATACTCAAAAACCCAAAGAATGGACGCGAAAGTATCCTCCACCTTGAGGGCCGCCGCTTTCCTTTGCGGTTATAGAGTGTTGGTCGGGCACGTATTCTGGATAAAGGTCATCCAGTATTACGGCGATGTGGAAAACTCGGTGGATCGATACATCAAGCTTTACGATTACTGTAGTTTGGCCTCCGATCTGAACCCGCAATTCGTGTCGATCTATACTTATGGCGCGACCGCGCTGGCCTTCCATCTTCATCGGATCGATGAGGCGACCATGCTCTTGGAGAAAGGGATCAGGTCGAACCCTCGGGCGGACAGGTTGAAATACCTATTGGCCGCCATAGGGTACCAGCATACGGAAAGATATGACTTGATCATCCCCGTGCTTGAGGAGGAAGCCAATCGGCCGGACGCCCCGCCCATCCTGGTGAATATCCTGGCTAACACCTATAAAAAGGTCGGCCGGTACAATGACGCGATCAAGCTTTGGAAAAAAATATTAACGAACGCCCAAACCAACGACTTGAAAATAGAGGCGGCGAGAAAATTGCAGGAACTCTACGGCATGAAACCCAATAACGGGACAAATCCTTGAGATCGACCCCAAACACTATTTTCAGGTTATGGGTCTTGTTTTTTTCGACCCTTGTGACTTCAGCCTTCGGTCAGGTGGCGGTTGATGTGGCTGGACCCTCTTCCGCGAATGTCCCGGATGGGTCCCTGCCGAAAACGGAAATTTCCGAGCCCAAAGACAGGCATTCCAACCATCTCTTTTATTTCCAAGACACCTTGGAAAGTGTTTTGCTCAAATACACGAACAGTCCGGATTTCAACCCCAAAGATCCTTCCTCGTTGAACGACCTGGGTTATATTTACGCCTATTTCGGGGAATATGACGAGGCGATCATCCAATACAAGAAAGCCATCGATCTGAACCCGGAATTTTCGGACGCCTATCTGAATTGGGGTGTGGCTGAATACAAATTAGGAAGGCGTGATAAGGCCCAGGTACTCCTTGAAAAATCCTACCAAATGGACGCTTCTAAAGGCGAGTCGGCATACGATCTGGGTTTGGTCGCTTTCGAGGAAAAGGAATACGCCCGTTCCGCTGGTTTTTTTGAGGAAGCCGCCAAGACCTTGACCCAGGATCCAAAGGTCTTTAATAACCTGGGATGCGCTTACTTCAACCAGAAAAACATCGTTTCCGCTTACCAGGCCTTCCGGAAATCCGTTTCCCTTTATCCAGGGTTTTATCACGCTTATTTCAATTTGGCCTTGGCCTCTGTCCTTTCGGGACAAGCGGAGCAATCGGTGGAAGACGCGAAAAAAGCGGTCCAGCTTTCCCCTGGAAATCCCGAGGCTTACAACCTGCTCGGTTTGGCTTATTTGATGGATCAGGATTACTCCAGGGCTTCGGTGGCTCTGATCAAGGCGTTGGAGAAGGACCCGAATAAATCCTCCTATTTGAACAATCTGGGCAGGGCCCAACTGGGATTGGGCAAATACAAAGAGGCTGAGAAAGTTTTGAAGAAAGCGCTGCTTTTCGACCCCGGCTCCAATCCGGCGAAATGGAATATGGCTGACCTTTACCTGCGCCAAGGTAAAACAGAGGATTCGATGGCCCTGTTCAATGACCTTTCCGATTGGGAAGACGGCAATGGGAATCCGGTCTTTTTATATAACTGGGGCGTGGCCAGCTATAAAACCGGTGACGGGGAAAAAGCCTCCAAACTCTGGGAGAGGTCACGGGTCCTCAATCCCCAATATATCCAACCGCTGTACGCTTTGGCCGTCATGTCATCGGAGAAAAAGGATTATCAAAAGGCGTTGGAGTACATCCATCAAGGCGAAGGATTGGAATCCCGGTCGCCCCGTTGGTTCAGGCTGGAAGGCGATGTTGATTCCACCTTGGGGAAGAAAACAGAAGCCCTGGAAAGTTATGGGGAAGCGGAAAAGCTGGGTGAAAAGGATGTCCTGGTGGAAGGAAAGATCAAGGATCTTAAAAAACAGGAAGTTGGGAATGAAACATTAGCCGCGAACCAACAGGGGTCGGTCGAGGAATTCCACGCGAAAGAACAACAACTGATCTCGGACGGTGAATTGGATAAAGCGCTTAACCTGGCCAAGGAGGGAAGCGACCATTGGCCCTCTAACCCTTCCGTGCTGGAGGATCTGGGCCTTGTTTACCAAAGTCTTGAAAAGAACGATCAAGCCTTGGATTCTTTCCAACGGGCCCAAAAACTGGATCCGAACAACAGGAAAATACTCGAGGAATGCGGTACTTCGGCCTATTCGGCCCAACGCTTCGCGATCGCCCAGCATTATTTCACCAGGGCATTGATCAGTTCACCTGATTCCTTGACGTCGCTCATCGGATTGGGTTCGTGTTCCTTTAAGTTAGGCCAGATCGATCAAGCCATCCAATATTGGAAAAAAGGCCTGGCGAAATACCCGGATCAAGCGGAACTCTATTACAACCTGAGCCGCGCTAATTATGAGATGGGTAATTTGATCGAAGCCAGGGCGGATCTAAAGCAAGCTTTGAAATTGAAACCCGAATATCCCGAGGCCATCACCAACCAGGCGGCCATTGACCTGGATGAGGACAATTTGGCGGAAGCGGAAAGGAACCTGCGAAAAAGCCTGGTCCTGAACCCCGAACTGGCCGAAACCTATTTCAATCTAGGGAATCTTCAGTTGAAGCGGGGTCAATATGACCAGGCTGTTACCTTTTACCAAAAAGGGTTGCAGATAAATCCGGACGACGCGGATGGGTACTATTATCAGGGCGTGGCCTTTCTTCAGATGTCCGAATGGGTGAAGGCTCGGAAATGGCTGGAGACCGCCCTGGAGAAAAATCCCGCCCATGCCAACGCGCTATATAACCTGGGTAAAGTTTCTTATGAAACCGGTGATCTGGACGGGGCGCTGAAATATTTCAAGGAATCCCTGAAATACATGCCCAACCAAGCGGACGCGTTTTTAGGGATAGGAATGGTCCTTTTTCAACAGGGGGATTATCCAGGAGCGGCCAGTTTATTCGAGAAGGCCCAAATGGGCCCCCGGGGCGCGGCCGAGGCTGATTTTTATCTTGGGCGTATCCAATATCTGGAAGGCAATAAAACCGCCGCTGAGGATTATTACCGTAAATCGATCCTGCTCAGGCCTTCCTTGGGCCAATCCCATTTGGCTTTAGGCGATCTTTTGAAAGAACAAGGCCAGATATCCCTGGCGAGGGTTGAATACCAAAAAGCCTCCATCCAAAGGGAAAACCCAGCCATCGCTTCACAGGCAGAGGAAGAACTTAAGGATCTAAAATGATCCATCTCGTCTCGATAAACCCCGCCTTGGATTACACCTTTAAACTGAAGAACGCCTCCCGGGGAAAGATCGGGGAAGTCGTTGCGTTCAATCTTGAGCCGGCTGGCAAAGCCTTGAACATCGCCAGGTTCCTCGGCAGATGGGGGACTCCTTGCCGTACATGGCTGGGAACGGGTGGGGGAGCCGATCCCACTCATGTTCTATTCCGGTCATTGCTGAAAAAAGAAGGATTGTCAGTCACCTATTTAGGGTCATCCGCTCCCATGCGGAAGAATGTGGTTATTCAAAACGAGCAGGGGTCAAAGAAATACAACCACCCAGGTTTTGCCATCAAGGACTTAACCTTCAAACGGCTATATGAGGCGATCAAAGAAAAAGACCTGGTCGTCTTAACGGGCCGTCTTCCCCAGGGCATGTCTTCCTCTCTTTTGAAAAATTGGATCGGATCGCTCAAAAGAAAGAACGCCAAGACCATCCTGGATAGTTCCGGCCTACCTTTAAAGATCGCCCTGCGGGCCAAACCTTGGTTCCTGAAGGTGAATCTTCATGAATTGTCCCAAGCGCTCAGCGTGAATTACAAAAATATGGATCAAATTCCCTCGATCATAAAGAACCGATTGCTGAAAATGGGCATTGTCCATGGCGCGGTCACTTTCGGTTCTTGGGGCGCGGTCATTTGGGATAACCAAGAAATCTATCGTGTCCAAACCAGGCAAGTGAACCCCCTTGAACTGGTGGTGGGGGCCGGCGATGGTTTCCTGACGGGTTATTTAAAGGGTTTATCCCAGGGCTTGGATTTTCCCCAAAGGGCGGTCTTGGCAAGCGCGACAGGAGCGTCTGTGGCCCATCTAGGCATCGACCGATTCCAACCCAACCATGTCGAACGGTCTTTGAGGACGACAACGATCCGGAGGATCCCGTGAAAGGCGAAACTCGAGCGGTCTATTCGGTCAGTGAACTGCTTGGGAGCGCCCGGAGCATACTTGAGTCGAGTTTTTTATCCATCTATGTGGAAGGCGAGATCTGCGAATTCAACCTAGCCCCGTCGGGGCATATGTATCTCAAGTTGAAAGATGAAAAAGGTTCTTTGCCTTGCGCGTTCTTTAAGGGAAGCAATCAGAGTTTGACGTTCAAACCGGAGCTGGGGATGAAGGTCATCGCCGGGGGAACGCTGACCCTTTATGAGCGTGACGGGAAGTTCCAACTGAACATTCGTTCCATGGAACCCAAAGGCTTAGGGGCCCTGCAGTTGGCTTTTGAGCAGTTGAAGAAAAAACTGCTCTTGGAAGGCCTTTTTGAGCAGGACCGTAAGAAACCCGTCCCGGCTTATCCCCGCAGGATCGCCCTTATCACTTCTCCCTCAGGCGCCGCCATCCGTGATTTCATGAAAATATTGGAAACCAGGGTCGGGATCGAGGAAGTGGAGCTTTTTCCCGTGACCGTCCAAGGGAATGAGGCTCCCCTGGAGATCACGACGGCCATCGAGAAAGTCTCTTCCATGAATCGCCATGACCTATTGGTGGTAACGCGCGGGGGCGGAAGTCTGGAGGATCTCGCGGCTTTTAACGATGAAAACGTCGTCCGGGCCTTGGCGAATTGTTCCATCCCGACCATAAGCGCCATCGGTCATGAGGTGGATTTTACCCTGTGCGATTTTGTGTCCGACCGAAGGGAACCGACTCCGACCGCGGCGGCCGCCCATCTGGCTCCCGGAAAGGATGAGGTCGCGGATAGATTGAGTCATATTTACCATCGTCTTCAGGAAGCGATGGTCAATCATGTCGATGATAGGAAAAGGGATATTCGGGAACTGGCGAACACGCTGAAAGAACGCCGGCCGGATCTTCTCTTGGATCAAGCCAGACAGGATCTGGATTATCGAACGGAGTCCCTCCGCGCCGCCCTGATGGCCGGGTTGAAGGACTCGAGAGCTAATATGAGCCGGTTAACGGACATGGTGAAGCGCTCTACGCCTATCCAGCGGGTGAAATACAGTATTGAGCGGGTCAAGGGCCTTGAGGCCCAATTACAAGCCTATCACCCCCATGGGCCCCTCAAAAGAGGCTATGCCATCGTTATCCAGAAGAAAACAGGCGCCATCTTGCGTTCCTCCAAGTCGGTCAAAGCGGGGGAAAGGCTCCTGATCCAATTGGAAAAAGGGAACCTTGAATCGGAAGTCCTGCCGTCTGGTCCTGAAGAAGGTCAAAGAACTTTATTTTAAGCTTTGTGCTTCCGCGATATTTCCATGGGAGGGGAAGAACCCCTAACGAGTAGACCAGGTCCGGGTGTTCTCCTTTGGCCAAAACCTTGAAGATGATTAATGGGTTAAGATGATGTCCACGACGGGAACCCCGGTTGGACAACCTGGTTAAGGTCGTTATTGGTTTTTAAGCAAGGTTTACTGATTAAGAACAACTTGAAGGTTGATAGTTTTGAATAAAAAACCAAATCTTGACGACGACTTTATAAAAAACATCAATAAATCCGCCAAGGAAAGCGGGAATACTTCCAAAGCCAAGGCCGCATCTTCCGCTAAAAATTCAAGACTGGGTCGAATTATCTTTTTGGTGGTGATCCTTTTTTTAGCATTAAATCTGGGATTCGACCTTTATTTGGCAACCTGCCGTCCTCTTCCCACATATAACCAATCTCCCGAACTCACAGCGGCCTGGCAGACCACAAGCCCCACAAGGCCTGGATACGACGCAACCGGAAAAAAGACAAAGGCTGGGTTGTGGCTTTCAGTTCCTGGGAGTGATTTTCCCTCTTTATATACCATCGCCCGATTCGACGGGCAGCCGGTCCTTTGTATATTGGATACGGGTAGTGATTTCTCTTATGTCCCCGATTCGGCTTATTTTTGGAGGCGCAAAAGATCTGGCACGATGACACAATTCGGAATTTTCGGCGATAAAAAGGTGGTGGACCGGGTCGACCTGAAGATCCATTACGCTGGCCTGGACCTAGACGATGAGGCTGTTGCCCGAAGGCCGGCGGAAATGGGAGCCGGAGGTAAAGCTGTATTGGGCCGTGGGATATTACGGGACCGCCAGGTCCTCTTTGATTTTTCAAAAGGGAGATTGGTTTTTGGGGTCGAACCGGCCGTTAAGGAAAGGCTTCCCTTGGAAGTGGACGACCTTGGCAATCTTATCCTGCCCGCGCGTTTTGGAACTTGCGATACCAAAGTGGTTTGGGACACGGGTTTTACATGCACGTCCGTGAGCGGGGAATTCTACGAAAAGCACAAAGGTTGTTTTGAGGCCACGGGTACATCATTGCTGGTAACGGACATCTTGGGGAATGTCAGCCACCAAAAAGTCTTCCTTTGCCGCGATTTGATAGTGGGGGGGCATCATTTTTTTGACCACCGAGTCTTGGTAATGGATAAAGGATTTTTTTCCGGATTGAAAGGGGACCACCACGAAGCCATTTTAGGTTTGGACATTATCTTGAACGCCGATTGGTACTTCGACCTCCACAAAAAGGAATGGATCCTGTGGGCGGTGGATCAGGACCGGTTGAAACGGTGGCAAAGGAAAAAGAATACCTTCGCCTTGATCCCTCGGGTCAAAGAATCGCTCGTGGATCCCTCTGGTTTTGTTGACAAAGAGGAAAGGGAAAAACTTCGGGCCTTATTGGAGAAATTCTCACGGGAAACCGACGCGGACGTCCGGGTCATCCTGCTCCCGGCGGGTGGGAATTGGGATATGGAAGCCTATTCGGCCGCTCTAGGGCAAAAATGGGACGGAACCTCGCAACAATGGCTCTATTTTGTCTATTCCATCGCCAGCGGGAAGATCGGCGTATGCTTTCATGGCTCCAACGCGAAATTCGCCCAAAATTACAACCGAGAGAATATCCACAACATTCTCCAAAAGGTGACCGCGGAGGTGGATTCGAAACAATATGGGGTAAACCGAATGTTTCGGGAATTCATGGAAAGAATGTACGAATTGAATCAGAATAATTAGGAAACTCGGTCCATGTGGATTGTTGTCCACGACGGCTGTGCCTTGTACCGTGACGAAGTCTCTGGTACGGGGGGACCATAGTAGACAAAGAAAAAGAAGAATTACAAAAGCGAAAGAACACCTTTAAAATGAAAAAAGCAAAAAAACAAATTATTTGTTTGGGTGGTGGCGGGTTTTTGATGGAACCGCAGAACCCATTATTGGATCTATATATTCTTGGGCAGTCGCCAAAGAAAAAACCTAAGATCTGCTTTGTTGGGACCGCGAGTGGGGATTCATTGGATTCAATCAAGAGATTCTTGACTCATTTTAAAAAATTCAATTGTGAGCCTTCCTATTTGTCCTTGTTCAAACCGCCAAAAGAGAACCTGGAATCATTCGTCCTGGGAAAGGACATTATCTATGTCGGCGGGGGCAATACACGAAACCTCCTTTTGCTTTGGAAGGCATGGGGTTTGGACAAAATTATGAAGAAAGCGTGGGAAAGTGGGATCGTCCTTTCCGGGGTAAGCGCGGGGTCCATTTGCTGGTTTGAGGAAGGTGTGACCGATTCATTCCCGGGAAAGCTCACCCCATTGAAATGCCTGGGGTTTCTGAAGGGCAGTAATTGTCCCCATTATGACGGTGAAAAAGAGAGACGCCCTTCTTACCATCGGCTCTTAAGGGATAGAAAGATCAAGAATGGTTATGCCGCCGATGATGGTGTGGCGATACATTTTATTGACCGTTCGATCGCCCATATCGTTTCATCCCGCCCATTGGGCCGGGCCTACAAGGTGGGTTGGCAAAAGGGGAAAGTGACTGAAGTGCCTATCGCCCCGACTTATCTTGGCTAAGTCTAAACACGTTATCGGTGGGAACCAATCGTAGACAGAATAGATCCCTGCTTACAGATGGCCTAAACTTGCCGTTAAAAGACTAATTTGACCTGATGGACGCTAAAATTATCCCCAATAAATCCTGATGCTCCAATGATGTCTTTTCATCTGTTTTTATTACCCCTTAAAACATTTTCAGTATCCATATCCCTCCCGTTTAGGTTTAACTCGTAAACCTCTTTTCCTTTGACCCCCCTTTTTGGATTTTATATAAATGCCGTGTTCGGAAGGGAACCCACCGGAATGGTCGGGCCACTCACCGGAAAGGATGTTTCCGGCCACCGGAAAGGTCGGGCCACCCACCGGAAAGGATGTTTCCGGCCACCGGAAAGGCCAGGCTACCCACCGGAAGGGTTCTTCCGGCCACCGGAAAGGTCGTGCCACCTACCGGAAGGATTTTTCCGGCCACCGGAAAGGTCGGGCCACCCACCGGAAAGGATGTTTCCGGCCACCGGAAAGGCCAGGCTACCCACCGGAAGGGTTCTTCCGGCCACCGGAAAGGT